>ERZ773239.2690-NODE-2690-length-9727-cov-6.041253_pt1 | contig 9727 bp, 9 predicted proteins | sample MGYA00580521_ERZ773239 | MGnify/ENA primary metagenome ERZ773239 (study PRJEB29015, sample SAMEA2737801) | human gut metagenome | biome: human gut; feature: human-associated habitat; material: faeces | place: China | collected 2012 ... | reverse complement strand
ACGAATGACGGTAAGGTTGTGGCCTATTACGGCGAGGGTGCTTTCTCCACTACTGGCAAGCTGGCACAGAGCGTCACCATTGAAAGTGGACAGTATGCGGGTACTTATGCCGCTGGCACCCCCGTACAGGTGATGGTGGAACAGCCTAAGTTCTATTACAAGGTTGTACCGCTGGAAACCGAAATCGTGACGGAGGGCGAGAATCACGGCCATTACACCCGCAAGATTCGCTATTACATTTGTGATGAGCCGGAAGCTGGGTTCAAGGTGCATCCGGCTTTCGTGGAGAACGGCAACGAGAACGATTATATTTACCTTGCCGCCTTTGAGGGTTCTCTTTGGGATTCGTCCGCAAGTGCTTACATTCTGGATGATGCACAGGTGGCGGACTTCTCCGCCGATATGCTTTCCAGCATCGCCGCTGTTAAGCCTATGTCCGGCCTTACCCAAAATCTGACCCGTGCCAATACCCGCAAGCTGGCAAACAATCGCGGCAAGGGCTGGGAACAGGCATACGCCGCAACTGTGGCCGCTTCTCAACTGCTCATGCTGGTTGAGTACGCTTCTTTCAATATGCAGTCCGCTATTGGCAACGGCGCAGTTTCTAAGACGGATGACACTTCGTCCAACATGGCAGAGTATACGGGCGCAACCGCCCCGCTGGGTAACGATTCCGGCGCAGTTACCAACGCGAACGGCATTCAGATCGTGTCCTATCGTGGCGAGGAAAACTTCTGGGGCAATATCTGGGGCTGGGTTGACGGTATGAACATCCAGAATCCCACCCCCTTTGATGCGGCTGGTAAGTTCGGCAGACTGTACGTTGCAGATCATGGCTTTGCAGACGATACCGGGAACGCACCCTATCAGGATACCGGGATTTGCCCCTGCTACGGTGAGGGCTATATTTCCGCCTTTGGCTACTCTGAAAACTTCGATTGGCTGTTTGTTCCCGCCGAACACAACGGTAACACCGCCGTTCCTGTCGGTGACTACTATTGGAACTATAACGCTGGTTGGCGGGTCGCTAGATTGGGCGGTATATGGAATTATGGTCTGGGGTCGGGGGCGTTCTATTGGATTCTCGACGGTGCCGCTTCTGATCGCTATCGGAATTTCGGCGGGCGGTCGGTGTATATCCCGTCCAAAAAGGCCGCGTAAACAGGCCATTTAACAAGTAAAATTGGGTGGTTCAAGGAGTATTGTTGTTTACAAACGATTGGCAACAAGCGGCAGATGAAAAGAAACCATAAAAAGGTCACTAAATTAGGCAGTAAATGGAATAATGGTCTGAAATCAGGGACTTTCTATTGGAATCTCAACAATGCCACTTCTAATCGCAATCGGAATATCAGCAGGCAGTCAGTAAATGCACGATACAGCCGGGGTAAAACAAAACGCCCCGGCTGTTTCTATATAATCTCTGTATTCTTGAATACCCTGCCGCATGGCAAAACAGTCAGCCCGCAAGGGAAGTTAAAAATAACTTTTAGCTGTATTGGTAGACTTTGAAAATTAACTTTCAAACAATTTTCAAAGGTTGAAGATTCGGTTTCAAGTGCATACAAAAGGAACATTCAATAAATGAAGCGTTACGGAAATCTTTATCAAAAGATTTGCTCAATGGACAATTTGAAAGAAGCGCACAGGAACGCGAGAAAAGGAAAGGGCTGGTACGCTGAAGTAAAAGAGGTTGACGCGCACCTTGAAGAATACTTAACAAAACTTCAGGAAATGCTTGTCAATCACACTTATCATACATCCCCTTATGAAAAGTTCATAAGGAAAGAAAACGGAAAGGAGCGGGAAATCTTCAAACTCCCTTACTTCCCGGATCGTATTTGTCAATGGGCGATTTTGCAAGTCATTGAACCGTACTTGTTGCGAAACATGACAAGCACCACATATTCAGCGATACCGGGAAAAGGAATTCACGCCGCGTTGCATGATGTTCAAAAAGCAATGCGGAAAGATGTTCCTAACTGTCAATTCTGTTTCAAGCTGGATGTGCGGCATTTTTACCCATCCATAAATCACGCAATCCTAAAGGCAAAGTTCAGAAAGTTGTTCAAAGACACTGAATTGCTTTGGCTATTGGATGAGATCATAGACAGCATATCCACGGCAAGTATCGAGGATATGCGCAACATCTGGTTACTTGATGAAGATATTGACCCGGAAACAGGTATCCCGATTGGAAATTATCTGTCGCAGTATTGCGGTAATTTTTACTTATCTTCGTTCGATCATTGGCTTAAAGAGAAAATGCACGTCAAGCACGCTTTCCGCTATATGGACGATATTGTTATTTTCGGAAGCAGTAAAGAAGCACTTCACAAACTGCAAAAGGAAGTTAAACGATACTTCAAAACGGAACTGCATTTGACTGTAAAAGGTAACTGGCAAATCTTCCCGACTTATGTTCGTGGACTAGATTTTGTGGGGTACAGATCATTTTTGAACTTCACCTTACTAAGAAAAAGCAGTTGCAAATCTTTCAAGCAAAAGATGAACAGTATTCGCAGGAAAACCGAAAACGGGCAGATGATGCGATATTCGGAATGGTGTTCCATCAATTCTTACAAGGGCTGGTTAAAGCACTGTGATAGTTACAGGTTACAGGCTAAGTATATCGCGCCCGTACAGGCGGACGCTGATAGATACTATCAAGAAGTAATTCAGAGAAAGGCGGCTTAAAAATGGTTGATTATGGCAAAGTAAGAAGCACGATCAAGCCCGAAAGCGTTGTGATTGACGATTACAGCGTTTGGGAGAATACCAACATTGAAGCGGTTTCCGAAAACGTAGGCACGGAAACCGAGTTCAACGGCTTCGAGTACAACATGGTTCAGTATGATAAGAATGAGTACATTCTGAAACAGGCACAGGCCAACGCTGAACTGTCCGATCAGCTTACGGAAACACAGCTTGCGCTGTGCGATGTGTACGAGATGATTCAGTAAGAAAGGGGGTTTTATTATGGCTAAAGTGTACGCTGATCTGATCCGCAAAGGCAAAAAGACCCTTGACGATGTTCCCGACAAGCTGAAAGCACAGGTTAAGGACGTTCTGGAAAGTCTTGAATGCCCCGAACTGGCAGAGTAAGGAACTTTACCCGGATGAAGTAAGAAAAGCCGCTGTATGGGCTTCTAAACGCCTGTACAGCGGCTTTTGCTTTATCACAACGAAAATCTGAAAGGATGAATGAACATGAAAGACAAAATCTGTGTTGCCATTGGCATTGCAGGGGGGTATATCGCTTCTCTGTTTGGTGGATGGGATGCCGCACTGAAAACCCTGATCCTGTTTATGGCGGTGGATTATGTCACCGGGCTTATGGTCGCGGGCATTTTCCATAACTCCCGCAAAACCAAAACGGGATCGCTTGAAAGTCTGGCGGGCTGGAAAGGCTTGTGCCGCAAGGGTGTTTCTCTGTTGATCGTCCTTGTGGCTTGCCGCCTTGATCTCATCATGGGTTCTAGCTTCATTCGTGACGCAACGGTTGTGGCCTTTGTCGCCAATGAAACGATCTCTATTATTGAGAACGCGGGCTTGATGGGTGTTCCCATTCCCGAAATCATTGTAAAATCTATTGAAGTGCTGAAGAACAAGGCAGAGAAAGAGGACGGTTGATCTTATGTCTACGCTTATCACGTTCAAGGCCGGGGACAAGACCCCGATCACCAAAAACTTCACCCGAAACGAATTTCAGTGTTCGTGCGGATGTTCGGCACAGATAGTGGATGAAATGCTTGTACAGAAGTTGCAGACTATCCGCACCGTGTACGATACTCCGCTAAAGATCACAAGCGGCTATCGGTGCGTAAAGCACAACGCCGCTGTGGGTGGGGCTAAATCGTCTAAGCACCTGTACGGCATTGCCGCAGATGTTAAAGACCCAACGGGCAAACTCAACCCTGTTGCTCTTGCGATTCTGGCAAGTAACACTTTCGGCGGTGTGGGTGTGTACTGGTATGGAACGGCGGCTTTTGTTCATGTGGACGTGCGCAAAACTAAAGCAACTTGGCTTTGCACTCAAAAGGGCGTGTACAACTACACTTCCCACCACACTTTCATCATGCCCACCGTCCGGCGCGGCAGTTCCGCACAGACCGAAAAAAGCGCAATCAAGATGCTTCAGCGGTTGCTTGGTCTGCCCGTTGATGGCATTTTTGGCAAGAACACAGAAAACGCTGTGAGAGCGGCACAGAAAGCCCACGATCTGGCCGTTGATGGTATTGTGGGAAAGAATACATGGCGCGCCATTGCTGGCGTAGAATGAAAGGTAGGCGGCTAATATGAAGAATCTGGTTAGTGTCGAGTGGTGGACAGCGGCAGGGGTTCGCGCGGCTAAGACTGCCGTACAGACCGGGCTTGCAATGTTCGCAACACAGGCGGCAAGCGGTACGCTCAATGTGGAGCTGATCGCGGAAACTGCCTTTATTGCGGGCGTTGCTTCGCTGGGTACGTCCCTTGCTGGACTGCCTGAAGTGAAGCAGGAAAACTAACGGTTTTCGTGTTACTAACTTGTTACTAATTGGCAAGTTTTCAGCGATTCGCAAAGAACCGTAAATATTGAACTATCTTGAAAAATTAGGTAGGTTCAAGGGTGGAAACGCCCCGGAATTTGTGATACAATAAGGGAACAAGAATGCGGCGGGGGGTGCGCCGTCTCCCATGGAGGATGTATGAGAAAAACTGTCCGGGTACTGCTGTGTATGGTTTGGCTTATGCTTTGCGCGGCGCTGCCTGCCTTTGGCGCAGAGAGTGCACCTCATGTCACGGCAGAAACTACAATGGCTCAGCTGCGCGCAAACCCGGCGATCCAGGGAAGCGGCTATTATACATATTGCCGTGAGATGACGCCGCTGATGGTGGAACGCTGGAAAAACAAGACCTTGCACGATTATTTTGGCGACACCGACCGGGAATCCGGCATTGCTGCGCTGAACCTTATCATTGATAACTATAATAAGGGCGTCAAGGTCACCTATCAGGTCTACACTCCTGAGGAGATCGAACACAATTCCAGTCTGGGCTGTGTGCAGCTGTTTTATTATCCGGCCGAGACCCCCAACGCCAAAACCGCTATTGTAGTGCCCGGCAACGCCTTGACCGCAACCTCGGAGATGGGTGAGGGCGGCTCCACGGCCTACGAGCTGCATAACCGGGGCTATGCCGTGTTCGTGTTGCGCTACCGCACCTTTTTGGATCTGGGCAATAACGCCCCGCTGGAGGATCTGGCAAGGGCGGTGCAGCTGGTGACAAGCCTTGACGAGGAGCTTTCCATCCATACACAGGGCTATGCGCTGGTGGGCTACTCCTCTGGCGGCCAGCTTGTGGGCGTGTTCGCAAATAAGGAGCGCGGCTACGGCTATTACGGTGCTGCAAAACCCGGTGCACTGCTGTTGGCTTATCCGGTAGTGAATTTTTCAGAGGTAAAGATCGCGTATCAGGCGCTTATGGATACCGGCAACTATGGGTGGCACTATTACTGCTCCAGTGTGGCAGATCTTGTCACGGACGATTATCCGCCGGTATTTTTCTGGTACGGGAAGGACGACAAGGTGCTGCCTTGGATGATCAATCAGGTGCAGGGCCCGGCGCTGCAAGCGGCGCTGGAAGCCCACAAGGTACCTTATATTATGAAGGTGTTTGAGTCTGCGCCGCATAGTATCGGGGTGGGCTATACCACCGATGCCGAGGGCTGGCTGACAGATGCCGTGGCTTTTTGGGAGCAGCAGACCGCTGCCTGACCATAAATAAAAAAGGAGTAGAACATGATGGATCAGAATACTTGTTTTGCATACCTGAATATGGAGCTGCCGGATGATATCCGCCGTCTGAAGGAAGCGGGCTACTACGATGCTGCCATTGCGCGCATCGATGCCTGTCTGGCCGAAGACTGGACTGCCAGCCAGAACCAGCCCCTGCACCCGCAGGGTGCGCTGCCGGTAAACCCCACCCCCCATGGCGTGGACGCATGGCGGCAGGGTCTGCTGGCGCACCGGGAAATTTTGCGCCGTCTGCCGCGGGACTACACTCTCACCGCCGAGCAGCTGCTGAACCAGCTGCAAGCCGCCCTGCGGAACTTTACCGCCGAGGAGTTCGCCGCACTGGACGCTGCCGGGCAGATGGATTGGCGTTTTGTGGAGGGGCAGAAGCGCTATATCTACCGCGCCGCCGAAACGCTGGTGGCTACCCATCCCGACCTTGCCGCCCGTCAGCTGGACCCGCCCGTCCCGGAGCGCAGCTGGGATCGTTTTGAACCCCAGCACGACCAGATGGTGCGCACCGGCGCAGCCAGCGCAGACATCACCCTGCGCACCAGCATCGGCATGACCGACGAAACCTTTGCCCGCGCCCTTGCCGCCGCAAAGGCCAAGGGCAGAAACACCGTGCACGTCAAGGTGTGGCTGCCGCTGCCTGCTGCCTGCCCGGCACAGAGCAATATCACGCTGGACAGCTTTACCGCCCAGCCCACTTATATTGCGCCGGAAACCGCACCCCAGCGCACCGCGTACTGGGAGGCAGACCTTGCCGAGAACTGCCGCTTTGGGGCACAGTACAGCTACCGCAGCACTGCGCACTACGCTGCCCCGCTGGAAATGCAGGCCGACCCGGTGCAGCCGGATTTTGACACCGCCGAGCAGCTGCCCCACATCGCCTTTACCCCCTATATGAAGGCACTGGCTGCGCAGCTGACTGAGGGTATCACCGACCCGGTGCAGAAGGCAAAGCGCATTTATGATTTTGTCACCCTGAATGTGCACTACCACTTCCAGCCTATGTATTTTGTACACGAGAACATCACCGATAACTGTGCCCGCAGCCGCCGGGGCGATTGCGGCGTGATGGCCGCCACCTTCATCACCCTTTGCCGCATTGCAGGCATCCCGGCAAAGTGGCAGAGCGGCATGGTGGCACGGCCGGAGACAGCCGGCTGCCACGACTGGGCAATGTTCTATATTGCCCCCAAGGGCTGGATGTACGCCGATTGCTCTGCCGGTGCCTCCATGGCGCGTGCGGGCAACGAGAAGATGCGCCTGCACTACTTCGGCAATCTGGACACCGACCGCATGGTGGCCAACAGCGACATCTGCGCGCCTTTCGACCCGCCCATGTGCTCCTTCCGCGCCGACCCCTGTGATAATCAGGTAGGCGAGATGGAGGTAGACGACGTGGGTCTGTACGGCCAGCAGGTGGAGACCACGCAGGAGATCGTAAAGCATCAGGAAGTATAAGCACATCCGGGTCTGCCATTACCGCAAGACCCGGATTTTTGAGTTAAAAGGAGAATGTCTATGGAATTTTTGGCAGGACTGTACACGCTTCTGCTGGTGGCCATCTGCCTGCTGCAGGCGCTTTTGCTGTACCGCACCGGCAAGCCCGCCGCCCGGCAGGATGACGAAGCTCTGAAAGAGTGGCTGCACCAGCAGCTGGAAGCGCAGGCGCGGGTGCTGGAAGAAAAGCAGGCGCAGCAGGCACAGCAGAATCTGGCCGCGATGGCGCATATCAGCGATACCCTGCAAACCGCAGTGCAGGGCATGAGCAGCACCCTGACGGCAGGACAGAACACCCAGCAGCAGACCATGGAGCAGCGCTTGCAGGGGCTGGAAGCCTCCAACGCCCGCAAGCTGGAAGAGATGCGCAAAGCGCTGGCAGACGGCCTTGCCGCCATGCAGGCACAGAACGCCCAGAAGCTGGACGAGATCCGCCACACCGTGGACGAGCAATTGCAGGACGCACTGCAAAAGCGGGTGACCGAAAGCTTTAAGGCGGTCAACGACCAGCTGGAGCAGGTGTACAAGGGCTTGGGTGAGATGCAGAGCCTTGCCGCCGATGTGGGCGGGCTGAAGCAGGTGCTCTCCGGAGTCAAGACCCGCGGCATTCTGGGCGAGATACAGCTGGGCGCGATTTTAGAAGAGATCCTTGCGCCGGAGCAGTACGACACCAACGTGGCCACCATCCCCGGCAGCACCCAGCGGGTGGAGTACGCCATCCGTATGCCCGGTGTGGACGGCAACAGCGTCTGGCTGCCCATCGACTCCAAATTTCCCGGCGATACCTACGCACACCTGCAGGACGCGCAGGCTTCCGGCGATGCACAGGCAGTGGAAAACGCCCGCCACGCGCTGGAGCTGGTGCTGCGCAGCGAGGCAAAGGATATCCGGGAAAAATATGTGGAGCCGCCATATACCACGGCCTTCGGCATCCTGTTTCTGCCCTTTGAAGGTCTGTATGCCGAGGTGGTGAACGCCGGGCTGCTGGAGGTTTTGCAGCGGGATTATCAGGTGAACGTGGCCGGCCCCAGCACCATGGCGGCGCTGCTCAACAGCCTGCAAATGGGCTTCAAGACCCTTGCCATCCAGAAGCGCTCCGGCGAGGTGTGGCAGCTGCTGGGGGCAGTCAAGACCGAGTTCGATAAGTTTGGGCAGGGACTTTCCAAGATGCAGCAGCGCCTGCGCCAGACGGACGAAGAACTGGACAACCTCATCGGGGTGCGCAGCCGCGCCATCAGCCGCAAGCTGCGTGCAGTGCAGACGCTGGATGAAAACACCGCCGCCACCCTGCTGGAACTGGACACCGAGCCGGGCAGACCAGTAACAGCACGTCTGCCGGAGAGCGGGGAAGAGCTTTGATGCGCAGAAGCTCCCTGCATTATCCCTTGCGAAATTTCTGACGATGTGCTACAATAGGAATTGTTCTCAGAAATATTTGCCAATTTACGGCACAAGATAAACCCAAAAGGAGTCTGAACGGTATGAGCATGAAAAAAATCAGCGAAGCCATCCTTGGTGTGGGCGTGGACGATACTACCATCGACCTGTTCGAGAGCCAGTATCCGGTGCCCACCGGGGTCAGCTATAATTCCTATGTCATTCTGGACGAAAAGACCACCATTCTGGACACGGTGGACGCCCGCGCCACCGAGCCTTGGCTGGAAAACCTTGCCGAGGCACTGGGCGGCCGCAAGCCCGCCTATCTGGTGGTCTCCCACATGGAGCCGGACCACGGTGCCAACGTGGCAAAGCTGGCAGCCCTCTACCCGGAGATGCAGGTGGTAGGCAACGCCAAGACCTTCCAGTATATGGAGCAGTTCTTTGGTGCAGATGCCATTGCCCCGGAGCGCCGCGTGGTAGTGAAGGACGGCGAGAGCCTGAGCCTTGGCACCCACACCCTCACCTTTGTGTTTGCTCCCATGGTGCACTGGCCGGAGGTCATGGTCAGCTATGAAAGCAGCGAAAAGGTACTGTTCTCTGCCGATGGCTTTGGCCGCTTTGGTGCCGTGGCAAAGTTTGACGAAAACGCCGACTGGGCCAGCGAGGCCCGCCGCTACTACCTGAACATTGTGGGCAAGTACGGCCCGCAGGTGCAGGCATTGCTCAAAAAAGCTGCGGCACTGGATATCAAGACGATCTGCCCGCTGCACGGCCCGGTGCTTACCGGCGATCTGGGCAAGTACCTGAACTACTACGATCTCTGGTCCAGCTACAAGGCCGAGGAGCCGGAAAAGATTCTGGTAGCCAGTGCCTCCATCCACGGCCACACCCGTGCCGCTGCCCACACCATGGCTGAAAAGCTGCGTGCACAGGGCGCAAAGGTGGTGGAGATGGATCTGACCCGCACGGATGTTTCCTATGCCGTTACCGAAGCCTTCCGCTGCGGTAAGATCGTGCTGGCCTGCGCCACCTACGACGGCTTCCTCTTCCCGCCGATGGAGAAT
>ERZ773239.2688-NODE-2688-length-9741-cov-3.271629_pt1 | contig 9741 bp, 10 predicted proteins | sample MGYA00580521_ERZ773239 | MGnify/ENA primary metagenome ERZ773239 (study PRJEB29015, sample SAMEA2737801) | human gut metagenome | biome: human gut; feature: human-associated habitat; material: faeces | place: China | collected 2012 ... | reverse complement strand
TTGAATGAGGTCTATATTTTTTTACAGTTATTGAGTAAAGAGAAAGTTCACTCATTTTTCTTTGAACTTTCTTTAAAGATAAATTAAAGCCTTCTTTACAAAGTATATAATCAATTCTAGATGCTCTATATATACCTTTATTTACTCTTATAATAGCTTTTTGTTATTTCTCATTTTCTATTTCTCTTGCAGATTTAGTTTTACAAAAGTACTTATAATATGTACTTATGGCTACCCTAGAACAGTATACATAGTTTTAATATTGTGATTTCTTTTATTACTATCTATAAATTCTATTACTTTATATAATTTTTGGTTGAAAATATGGCCATAATTTTTTTAATATTTATCTGCATCTCCAATGGAGCCACCACAACTCATTATAAAATAAATATTGTGCTAAAGGTAAATAAATATTTACTGATAAAATTATACTATATTGAGTTGGATAGAAGTTAGATGAGTAGGAGTTATAAATCGTTACATATTTTGATTAAAAAATAATTTGATTATCAAAACAAAATGTTGTATAATACCTTTAGTGAATAACTTAGTTAAAACAGGAGAAAAATATATGAAGAAAAAATTAAAGGTATTAGGTATTAGTGTATTATCCTTAATATTAGTATTAATTATTGGAGTAGGAATGATTTTTAAGGGAGAAATTCGTACATTAATATCTTTTAAACAATTAAATGAACATCCATTTTATGAAATGACTTATCATGCAGATTATAATTTAGATGAGTTTTTAATAAATGGAGCTGCAACAGATGATGAGCTTGTAAGCTTTGTAACTAAACAGATATTGAAGGGAGTTTCTTTTGATGTTAATCCAGATGGGGCATGTAGTACTTTTATTGCTACAAATTTAGAGGATGAAAATCTTTTTGGAAGAAATTTTGATTATGTACATTCTATAGGGCTTATTGTGCGTACTCAACCTAAAAATGGATATAAATCAATTTCTTTAGTTAACTTAAATCATTTAGGATTAAGTTTGGAAAATATGCCTACTAAAAATTTAATAAATCGTATTGTTACTTTAGCAGCACCATATGCGCCATTAGATGGAATGAATGAAAAAGGGCTTGCTATTGGAGTTCTTGTTATTCAGGATGGAAAGGTTCATCAAAATACTGGAAAGGTTCCAATAACAACTACTTCTGCAATTCGTATGGTTTTAGATAAGGCAGCAACAGTTGATGAAGCTATTGAATTGCTTAAAAATTATGACATGAATTCAAGTGGAGAAACAGGTTATCATTTTCAAATTGCGGATGCTAGTGGAAATACGGCAGTTGTTGAATATATAAATAATGAAATGCACGTTTTAACTAAAGAAGAAGGTTATACGGCAGCAACAAATTTTGTTCTTTATAATAATATGAATTCTGGTTATGGGCAAGATCGTTATGAAAAGATTAAGTCTAAGCAAGAAGAGTCAAATGGAGTAATGAGTGAAGAGGAAGCTATGGAGCTTTTACTAAGTGTACCAGCACAAGGCATGAGAGAACTTGAAAATGGAGAAAAAATACCATCAGATACACAATGGTCATGCGTATATAATTTAGATGAATTAACTTTACAGATTTGTACAACTAGAGATAAGTCTAGAATTTATAATTATTCATTAAAATAATTTATAATATTTATATATATAATTAAACAAATTATATAGAAAAAACATATTTATTATAATAAATATAAGAAAATGAGCTAAAAATAAAGTTTTGGCTCATTTTTTATATAAATAAAATAATATGACACCTAAATGACACAAATAAATATTATTATAAAAGAATAAAGTAGTTAATGCAAAAATTAATAATTATTAATAAGTCCTCCTTTTTTATATAAGTATGCCTAACACTAAAATCCCACTCAAGTGTTAGGTTATTTTTTTGAAAATTATATAAAATAATTTGTGTATAAATTTTTCAAAAGTTTGTCAGTAAGGAAATTGTGTGATAGTATATATTAATGCATAGAATAACTAATATGTAGTTAAATAATGAGATAGCAATGGAGGAAATGAAGTTATGTTGCCAAACTGTCCAAAATGTAAATCAGAATATACTTATGAAGATGGAAGTCTTTTAATTTGTCCAGAATGTGGTCATGAATGGACTGCTGCAAGTCAAGCTGCTGAAGAAGAAGCTAGCATAATTAGAGATGCAAATGGAAATGTTTTAAATGATGGTGATACTGTTACTATAATTAAGGATTTAAAAGTTAAGGGTGCAACATCAGCATTAAAGCAAGGAACTAAGGTTAAAAATATACGTCTTCTTTATGATGTAACTGATGGACATGATATAGACTGTAAAATAGATGGATTTGGAGCTATGAAGCTTAAGTCATCAGTAGTTAAAAAGATATAGTTAAAATAATATATAAAAGAGTTGTTTACATTAAGTTTAAGCAACTCTTTTTACTGTCTTAATATGTAAATCTCTATTATATGATATAATAATAATATAAAAAATTGGAGGCGATATTTTATGTTTACTAAAGAAGAACTTTTAGTAATTGAAGATGCATTAAAAATAGCTGATGAAAAGTATATAAAATTACTTGATGAGAGTAAAAATAATAAAAATAAAATGGTTGCATTTAATAGAAAACAAAAAAAATTATGGTTAGATAGAGTCAGAAAGCAACAAAAGCAAGTGAAAAACAGGAGGGAATAACAGTGTATGATGTAGCAATTATCGGTGCAGGGATCACAGGATGCGCTATCGCCTACGAACTTGGAAAATATAATGTGAAAGCTGTAATCGTTGAAAAGGAAAATGATGTTTCTGTAGGAACAACAAAAGCAAACAGCGCGATCATCCATGGAGGATATGATCCAAAGCCTGGAACAAAGATGGCAGAGTACAATATCAAAGGAAATGTCTATACAAAAGAATTATGTGAGAAACTGGATGTACCTTACAAACAGATCGGAGCATTGGTAGTTGCATTCAGTGAAGAAGAAAAGAAAACACTGGAAGAATTAAAACAAAGAGGTATCACAAACGGAGTTCCTGATATGGAAATCTGGGATAAAGAAAAACTTCTAAAAGAAGAACCAAATCTTTCAGACAAAGCCGTTGCGGCTTTAAGTTCTCCAAATGTAGGAATCGTAAGTCCATGGGAATTAGCCCTGGCACTTGCAGAAACAGCCGTATTAAATGGAGTTGAAGTGAAACTTAATACAGAAGTTTCCGGAATCGAAAAAGAAAATGATACATATAAGATAGAAACAAACAACGGAGTGATCGAAGCAAAATACATTTGCAATGCAGCAGGTGTTTTCGCAGACAAAGTTAATGAGATGTGTAATGAAAAAACATTTGAGATCACACCAAATAAAGGAGAATATTACCTAATGGATAAGAGCCAGGGAAATCTGGTCAATCATGTAATCTTCCAATGTCCAAATGAAAAAGGAAAAGGAGTTTTAGTTGCTCCAACGGTTCACGGAAACCTGATCGTTGGACCAGATTCACAGCCAAGTGCAGCGAATGATGTATCAACAACAAAACAGGGACTTGATTTTGTGAGAAATACAGCATTAAAATCTGTACCAGGAATTAATTTTAGAGAGTCTATTAGAAATTTTGCTGGAGTCAGAGCAAGAACAGCAGATCATGACTTCCATATTTATGAAGATAAAAACAACAAAGGGTTTATTAATATCGCAGGAATGCAGTCACCGGGATTATCATCCGCATGTGCAATTGCACCAGATATTTTAAAGATGCTTGAAAATTCAGGACTTACATTAGAAGCAAAAGAAGATATCGTAGATGAAAGACATATCGACCGCTTCAAACATTTAAGTCATGAAGACAGAGAAAAATTAGTAGAAAAGAATCCAGCATTCGGAAAGATCATCTGCCGTTGTGAAACGATCACAGAAGGTGAGATCATCAACGCAGTGCATCGTCCAATTCCAGCAACATCCATTGATGCGGTCAAGAGAAGATGTAATGCAGGTATGGGAAGATGCCAGGGTGGTTTCTGTGGACCAAGAGTTCAGGAGATCATCGCAAGAGAGCTGAATAAACCATTAGCAGATATTCCACAGGATCGTTTGGGAACAAACATTATCACAGGAGAAACAAAAGATGGAGGTGCCAAATAATGAAGTATGATGTAATCGTTGTAGGTGGAGGACCTGCAGGACTGGCAGCAGCAGTGGAAGCAAGTAAAAATGGTGCCGAAAAAGTTCTGGTTGTAGAACGTGATCAGGAACTTGGAGGAATCTTAAATCAGTGTATTCATAATGGATTTGGACTCCATTATTTCAAAGAAGAATTAACAGGACCTGAATATGCAGGTAAATTCATTGATATGTTAAATGAAACAAATATCGAAGTGATGCTTGACACGATGGTTCTTGACGTAGATGAAACAGAAAAATGTGTACATGCCATGAATAAGAAAAATGGTTATATGAAACTTGAAGGTAAATCCATTATCTTAAATATGGGATGCCGTGAAAGAACAAGAGGAGCCATCGCGATCCCTGGTGATCGTCCGGCTGGAGTGTTTACAGCAGGTGCAGCACAGAGATATGTGAATATCGAAGGATATATGGTAGGTAAGAAAGTACTGATCTTAGGATCTGGAGATATCGGACTGATCATGGCAAGACGTATGAGTTTAGAGGGTGCAAAAGTAGTTGGATGTGTAGAGCTTTGTCCATATTCTAACGGATTAAACCGTAACATCGTACAGTGCTTAAATGATTATGATATTCCACTGTATTTATCACATACGATCACAGATATTCAGGGTGATAAACGAGTTGAGAAAGTTATCGTATCAAAAGTTGATGAAAAGAATCAACCAATTCCAGGAACAGAGATGGAATTTGATGTAGATACTGTATTATTATCTGTTGGATTGATCCCAGAAAATGAATTAACAAGATCTGCAGGAATTACAATGGATCCAGCCACAAGTGGACCAGTTGTATATGAAAACATGGAAACTTCAGCAGAAGGAATCTTCGCAAGTGGAAATGTCGTTCATGTTCATGACCTAGTAGACTTTGTTACAGCAGAAAGCCAGAAGGCAGGAAAGAGTGCTGCAGAATACGTAAAAAATGGAGAAACAAAAGATCAGACATGCATCGATATCAAAAATGGAGATGGGGTCAACGGAATCGTTCCACAGAAAGTACGTCCATCTAATGTAGACAAGAAAGTTGAAGTTATGTTCCGTGCAAGAAACGTATTTACAGATGTAGCGATCAAAGTAAGATCAAATGGTGAGGAACTTGCTTCCTTTAAGAGAGAACACATGGCACCAGGAGAAATGGAAAAGATCGTTATTCCGAAAGCATTTTTAGATAAAGTAGAAAATGGTGAGATTACAGTATCTGTAGAAAAGGTAGGTGCATAAAGATGACAGATTTAATTTGTATCGTATGTCCAAAAGGATGTCATTTAAAAGTTGATGAAGAAAATGGATATAAGGTTACTGGAAATGGATGCCCAAGAGGAGCCGCTTACGGAGAAAAAGAACTGGTAAATCCAACACGAGTGATCACTTCTACAGTCAGAGTAGAAGCAAAGACTGCAAGAAGAGTTCCAGTCAAAACCGCAAGTGATATTCCAAAGGGTAAAATCTATGATATCATGAAAGAATTAGATAAAGTAACAATGAAAGCTCCTGTAGCGATCGGGGATGTAGTGATCCCTAACGTATTAGGACTAGGAGTTGACGTTGTAGCTTGCAAAAAAGTAGCAGAATAAATAAGTATATAATAAGAAGAAAGATATTTTAGTAGGATAAGAAATGAGCGTTATTACATTTGTTTGTGCAGGTCAGATGAACTCTGCGATCACATTCCCAGCATTTGAAAATGGACATGAGGTACGTCTGGTAGGGTCACCTTTAGACAGAGATATCATTGATGGATTAAAGAAAGATAATTTCCATATCACATTAAAGAGAACTCTTCATGATGGAATCAAATATTATCAGATTGAAGAATTAGAAGAAGCATTAGAAGGTGCAGACCTGATCTTAGGAGGAGTCAGCAGTTTTGGGCTTGACTGGTTCTGTGATGAAATCCTTCCAGTATTACCAGAAGATGTCCCTTTATTAACAGTTACAAAAGGTATGGTAGATTTAGAAGATGGAACTTTAGTTCCTTACCCACATATCTTTGAACAGAGACAGCCAGAAGGAAAACATATTAACTTTAATGCCATCGGTGGACCATGCACAAGTTATGAATTAGCAGACCATGATGACAGCCATGTAGCTTTCTGTGGAAAAGACATGGAAACATTAAAATTCATCAAATCTTTATTAACAACAGATTACTATCACATCAGTCTTTCTACAGATGTTGTAGGTGTTGAGTGTGCCGTAGCCATGAAGAATGCTTATGCATTAGGTGTGTCTCTTGCAGTTGGTTTAGCAGAGAAGAGAGATGGAGAGATCGGAGCAGTACATTATAACTCCCAGGCAGCACTGTTTGGACAGGGCGTCAAAGAAATGATCCATCTGTTAGAACTGATCCATGGAGGACCAGAAAATATCATTCACGGAGCTGGCGATTTATATGTAACAGTCTTTGGTGGAAGAACTCGTAAGATCGGTACATTATTAGGACGTGGATTGACATTTGATCAGGCAATGGAAGAATTACAGGGTGTAACTTTAGAGTCTATCGTTATTGCAACAAGAACAGCTCGTGCCGTACGTAAACTGGCAGAAAGAGGCGTTGTATCTTTAGATGACTTTCCATTGTTAATGCATGTAGATGCAATCATCAATGAAGGCGCAGAAGTTGATATTCCTTGGGAAAAATTTACGACTGTTGTAGAATAATAAAATAAAAAATTAGAAATTCACGAAAATACTCTCTTTTTGAACAAAATTTAGTGAAAAAAGAGGGTTTTTTCGACCTTTTAAATTTGAAAAAATGCACAAAAAAAGAAAAATAATAGACACAAAATTACGCATAATGTAATATGAACATATAATAAAAGAGTCATAGGAGGTAGTTATTATGAAAAAATACATTATGGCACTGGACGCAGGGACAACAAGTAACCGTTGTATCTTATTTAATGAGCAAGGTGTGATCTGCAGTGTTGCACAGAAGGAATTTACACAGTATTTTCCTCATCCAGGATGGGTAGAACACGATGCAGATGAGATCTGGTCTTCCATGCTTGGAGTAGCAGTAGAAGCAATGAACAAGTTAAATATTACACCAGATCAGGTTGCAGCCATCGGAATTACAAACCAGAGAGAGACAACGATCATCTGGGATAAGAATACAGGAGAACCTGTGTATCATGCAATTGTCTGGCAGTGCCGAAGAACATCTGAGTATTGTGATCAGCTGAAAGAAAAAGGTCTGACAGAGAAATTTAGACAAAAAACAGGATTAATGATCGATGCTTATTTTAGTGGAACAAAGGTAAAATGGATTCTTGACAATATACCAGGGGCACGTGAAAAAGCTGAAGCAGGAGATCTTTTATTTGGAACGGTAGAGACATGGCTGATCTGGAAACTTACAAAAGGAAAAGTTCATGTTACAGATTATTCAAATGCGGCAAGAACAATGTTATTTAATATTAATACCCTTGAATGGGATGATGAAATTCTTGAAGAATTAGGAATTCCAAAATCAATGCTTCCACAGGCAAGACCATCCAGTGAAGTTTATGGAATGGCAGACGAAAGTTATTTTGGAAAAGAAATTCCAATCGGAGGAGCAGCAGGAGATCAGCAGGCTGCATTGTTCGGACAGACATGCTTTACAGCAGGTGAAGCTAAAAATACATATGGAACTGGAGCATTCCTGTTAATGAATACAGGAACAAAACCAGTCTTTTCTGATAATGGACTGATCACAACTATTGCATGGGGATTAAACGGAGAAGTCAACTATGCATTAGAGGGATCTATTTTCGTTGCTGGAGCAGCAATTCAGTGGCTAAGAGATGAGATGAGACTTGTGGATTCATCTCCAGATTCTGAATATATGGCAAAGAAAGTAAAAGACACAAATGGCTGTTATGTAGTGCCTGCATTTACAGGACTTGGTGCGCCACATTGGGATCAGTATGCACGCGGAACGATCGTTGGAATTACAAGAGGTGTCAATAAATATCATGTGATCCGTGCGACATTAGAATCTCTGGCATATCAGACATATGATGTGTTAAAAGCAATGGAAGCGGACAGTGGAATCAAATTAAGTGCATTAAAAGTTGATGGTGGAGCAAGTGCAAATAACTTCTTAATGCAGTTCCAGTCAGATATTCTTAACACAGAAGTACGTCGTCCAAGATGCGTTGAGACAACTGCAATGGGAGCGGCTTATCTTGCAGGACTTGCCGTTGGATACTGGAAAGATAAAAATGACGTTATCAATAACTGGAATATTGACCGTGAATTCCATCCAGAAATGCAGGAAGTAGAAAGAGAAGAAAAATTAGCTGGATGGGAAAAGGCAGTAAAATATTCTTTCGGATGGGCTAAAAATTAGATATATCATGAAAAATTAAAAAGAAAAGAGGGAAAGACTATGTTACCTTATATTTCAGAATTTATCGGAACAATGCTCTTAATCTTACTTGGTGATGGAGTTGTAGCAAATGTAAACCTTGACAGATCAGGAATGAAAGGTGCAGGAGCAGTGCAGATCACATTTGCATGGGGACTTGCGGTGCTTGTACCAGCATTTATTTTTGGATCTTCATCTGGAGCTCATTTTAACCCGGCATTAACGATCGCACTTGCGGCTATTGGCAATTTCTCTTGGTCTATGGTGCCAGGATATGTGATCGCTCAGTTTGCAGGAGCATTTGTAGGAGCAGTCCTTGTTTATGTTTTATTTGCAGGGCAGTTTGAGGCAACCAAAGATCAGGGAATAAAATTAGGAGTATTTTGTACAGGACCTTCTATTGCGAATACAGGATTAAACCTGTTAAGTGAGATCATTGGAACTTTTGTTTTAGTCTTTGCAATCTTAGGAATCGGAAATGTAGAAAATGCAAGTTCTATGGGACTTAATTATTTCTTTGTATTTGCAATTATCGTTTCCATTGGTATGTCACTTGGAGGATTGACAGGATATGCGATCAATCCAGCCAGAGATTTAGGACCAAGACTTGCACATGCAGTTCTTCCAATCCCAGGAAAAGGGGATTCTAACTTTGGATATGCATGGATTCCTGTTGTAGGACCGATCATTGGAGCACTGCTCGCAGGAGGATTATTTGTAGTCATTCCATGGTAGTATTAGATAAACGAAAATAAAATAGAGATTGAAAAGATGGATGTTTTCTTAGAAGGAGGCATCCATTTTTTTACAAGATATATATTATTAAATGGTTTTATCTTTTTTCAGTGGCGTCCTATAGGTGGGAGAGGATGTCACTAAGAAATCTATGAAAACACCTAGAAAAGAAATAGCACGTGCGGTAAAATATATGCAGGATTATAAGAGCCAAAAGGAGGTAATGAACATGTCAATCGTATATAACTTAGATGTAAGATGTCATGAGATGTTGAAATATTTATTATATCAAGATGGCTATACATCGATCACACAACTTGCAGAAGAAATGAATATTTCTAAGCGTAGTGTTTATTATGATATACGCAAGATCAATGAATGGATGGAGGCACAACATCTGTCAGAATTAGTCGTTGAGCGAAAAAAGGGAATACGAATTGACGATGAACAAAAAGCAATGATTCGTGCAGGAT
>ERZ773239.2672-NODE-2672-length-9828-cov-2.639517_pt1 | contig 9828 bp, 4 predicted proteins | sample MGYA00580521_ERZ773239 | MGnify/ENA primary metagenome ERZ773239 (study PRJEB29015, sample SAMEA2737801) | human gut metagenome | biome: human gut; feature: human-associated habitat; material: faeces | place: China | collected 2012 ... | reverse complement strand
TGAGTTTCGGAGAGATTACTTCGCCCGCGTCGAGAGCCTTCACCACGCTTTCAATGTTCGCTGCAACCTGCAAAGAACCATCAATAAACTTTTCCTGATTACTGCCCCTGTTCTTGCTCTTCACGCTGCCTACAAGGTTGAGCATCGTATCGCGCTTATCGAGATCATAGTTCTTAATGAACTTATTAAGATCCTGAAGGCAATACGCGGCCGCATCCTGTTGTTCTAACGCCATATGCGTTTGCATCTGCACGTTCACTGCATTCACAATCGCCACATAATCCTGCATTGCCCTTAATGCGGCATCCGATTTCTTGCTACTCTGCTTCACCAGCCGCTGCTGCTGCGCAAAATTACGCACCAGCAAAGCCTTCGCGCGCGTGGCCTCGTTCAACGCTTCACGTACATACTCATTACGTTCCCGACTGCTCTCGATACGACACGCTTGCTGGAACATATCAAACGCGGCATCGACACGGGCCAAACGATCCTGCTGCATTTCCTCACCAAGCTGTTGCACAGCTCGGCCGACTTCATCGATTTTTTCCATTACCAAGCAAAGGGCAGCCTGTGTTTCAAGATGCTGCATAGCCGGCAATAACGTATCATTTCTGACGACTTTCTCCAAACGCACTTGTTTGAAGATTTTATTGCGTTCATCGAACACTTCAGCGAGAATCTCACCGTTTTTATCCGTGGCGAAATGGAGTTTGTCCTCTTCAATCATGCGCATGATATGTTCCGGAAGCTTGGCTTCCAAATGCACAGTTCCGCCAAACATACTTTCTAATGTTTCCGCCAGAGCCGGAAGCATGGTTGAGAGCCATTTCCAATTAGTCAAATGCCGAAACAGATTCTTGCTGTCTTCGTCAGACAACCAAATCTCGCCACGCCGGTCATCATCCATCACGATTTCGCAAGGCACAATTGGCACAGGACGATACTCCCCCTGCTTGTATATTGGCCGGCTCGGATCATCACCGCGAAAACCGCAATACGGACACATGGTCGCGGTCTCTGCCACATACGTTCCGCAAGCTGGACATTGGACATTCATTTTTACCTCACTTCTCGCTGACCCGCTGATACGTGACCTTGCATTCCTTGACGCGGCGGAGCTGCTGATGGCGCAGCAGCGGGTTAAGCCAATCGCCGTCAACGAATTTTTGGAAGATGTCAAGCCCCCGGCCGGGAAGAATCTCCCATCCGGTATCCGAAGTAATGGAACGGTCGTGCAAAGTGTCTCTGAATTCGTAGGTGAGGTTCACGCCCAGCTGTGAGAACGTCGATGCCAGTTTGTTCAAACCATTTAACTGCGCTTCCACGAATCCAGGATCATTATGTCCGGTCACCAGATGAACGGCTACATCCTCATCGGAATTTTTGCATCTGAGCAGCATTTCCAAGAACTCGGCCAGATTACGCAGCTGGTACGGCTTACGCACATACGCATCCTCTACAACGATTTTCTTCGCACCAGCCAAATATGGCCCGAATAGTTTGTAATACGTGATTCCACGTTGGTTTTCGACCAATTCCCACTGCTTTCCGTCGGCCTTTGCCGCAAGGCGCTCGACTGGAGTCATCGCGGCTGTTTCTTGCTGCCGCGCTACGGGAAGGGCATTGGCGTTCTCAGAAGCACCGGCTTCGCCCTCGCTACCCGCAATTGCCACGTCATCACCGGCAACAAACGATTCCGCCTCGCTCTCATCTTCCGAATTCTCAACTACACGCCCACGCCAATACAACTGCGGGTAGTCAAGCTCTTCCAAGGTCTGCACGGCGACTACTTCACCGTCGCTCACACGCTTGTAGGTGAACTCGACTTCCTCCATGGTGGAATCGATGCGGCACAGCTGGTCCTTGACACGCTTGCGACCCTCGATGACGCAACGCAGCAACGGTTCCATCTGTTCAGGAGTGGCCTTGCCGTCCGGGTAGATAAGCTTCATCAATCCGGAGAACGTCTTTTTGATGCCGTCCTTATCTCGCGTGGACAGTGTGGAAGACAACTCGAAATACTTTTCGAACCGGTCGCTGTAATCGGCATCGCGCAAGTTGTGCAGGATCTCCGCCAGATAGTCGACAACGAAACCGAATCCACTGGTGAACATCTCGGAACGGATCTGTTCGAACTCCCAACCCGGCAGATAGAAGTGAATACGATCCAGGAACGCCGGATCGTGATACTGTTTCGGCAGTTCCTCGAACAGGTCGGAATTTTTCAGCATGTACGGCACATTATGCGAGGTATTGCCCACGAACACCATGCTCGCCTCGCCTTGGAACGTCTCGACGCCACGGGAGAACGACTTGTTGGCCATGTAGTTCTTCATGATGTCCACCAAGTCCCGGCCGGCCTTCTTGGCCTTGCCTGCGAACTCGTCGAACGCCACCGTATCCCAATAGCCCACAAGCCCCAAGTGCCCGTTGGAATTATTCACGAACAGTTTGGCCACTGTCACTTCCCCGCCGGATATGAGCATGCCGTGCGGTGAGAATTCCGAGTAGATGTGCGATTTGCCGGTGCCTTTCGGCCCGAGTTCAACCAGATTGTAGTTTCGCTCCACAAACGGCACCATGCGTACCAGATGCAGCAGTTTCGCACGATCGGAGAACAGGTCAGGATTGAACCCAATGGACTGCATCAGCAAATCAATCCATTCACCGTCGGTGAATTGCGAACGTTGCTGCATGTAGTTTTCGCGATCATCACGCGACATCTGCACAGGCTTGAGCTGCAGCAACTGCCATGGTACTTCACGCGGATCCCCAGAATATGCGTAACCGATCTGACACATGCACCAGATGCCCGTCACCAGCAGTTTCGGATAGGCCTTTACAAGGCTTGGATCGACAATGACCTGGCTGATACCGAGATTGGAGAACGTTGCCTCATATAGGTCGGTCTTCTCGTTAAGCGCCACCTGCACGCGGTCGATAATCCTATGGCTGCCTTTCTCGCGGATCTTCGACTGGATAAGATTGGCTTCCTCACGATGCACATAGTTGTTTGCAAGAATGGCACGCACTCGATCCACACCCGACTCGATACTGGCCTGGTCGGTGTTCGTGGCATATGCGCTGAGCAGGAACTCCAGCACATATGAGGGCACCAGCGCATTGCCCTTGACCTTGTTCACCAGATCCTTGCGGACGGTGACCCCGGGGAATAGGTCGGTGGTCTTGACATCCAACGCGCTCAGGGAATTCCCATCCGCGTTGTGTTCAGGACTTTCAATCCAACCGTTCTGGCTCATACCCTGCTCATTCATTGTGTTACCCCTTACGGTCGCTTTCCTCTGTGCTCATCCAATTCAGTCGAAGAATCCGGCATCGTCGGCTACCACGCCCTGTTTGAAGAAGTATCGTGCCTTCTGGTCAAGCATGACCAGCACATTTGACCCATCTGTCTTCTCACGCAGGCGCAGTTCGATATTCGTTCCATTGAATCGTTCCGCGTCACTGGTCAGCATGAGCGTAGCCGTCACATGGCGTTCGCTTTTCTCCTGCCCGAGCAGATCGAAGGCGACCGGTGTCTCATTGGAGATGAGCACATCATTGCCTGCCGTATCGCGCCCCCACAATCCGGCCAATACGGTACGTGCGCGGATTTTTCCTCCAACGGGCTCGTTCTGGAAGAATTCCACAGTCAACTGTCTGCTGGAAAGCCTGTCGGTTCGTTGCAGAATAGTGAATTCCACAGGCCTCACATCGTCGGCCGCGGAACGCCCCTTACTGACATGCAGCACAGGAACGACGATTTCCTGCAATGCTGCTCCTCCATGCACATACTTCACACCGGCGCCCTGCATGCGCAAGCGCATGATGGAGTTCGGCACTTGAATGCTTATGCCTTCATTCCGAGCATCGTCCATTCCTATCTGCGCGGCATTGAATGTCACGAACGCGCGACCCGGAGCAAGATTGGATCCGATGGAGAATCGCCGCTTTCTCACCCATACCGTATCACCCTTGGGCTGTTCGCTCAACCATTCCGTACTGTCCAAATCTCGGTCCTGATAGAGGAATCCGTGATCCGCAGTGATGATCATGTTATGGACGTTGCCGCTGGCAAGTTTTTTGACTACTTCACCCAGTTCCTTGAACGTCTTCTCGCATGCGTCCACTGTTTCCGATTCCGTTTTCTCCGTATCACCGGTAGCGTCGATATGATTGTGATACACATACAGCACGTTGCAGGATTTATATAGTTCTTTGATCTCGCTGACTTTCAGCTTTGTCAAATCGTCATATCTAATCGCTTTGCCGCCTACGGCCGAAAGAATGGCAGTGCGCGCTTCGATTCCTTTGGTGCTGCGTCCATCAGCCAGAACATATAAACGGTCTTTGCTGTCGAATTCGAGCGAGCCGTGCGGCAGCAACGCCGCCATGCCAAGTTGCGTATAGGATGGCAGAACGCTGTATTGCATATTCAGTTTCGTACTGAAACGGCTTTCCCTGTCGATGCGTTCGGACAGTTCCTGCGCAACCTCGTAACGTAGCGCATCGGAAATGATCACGGCGATTTTTCTGCCGGACTTCAATACCGGCGCGATTTCACGTTCATAGAAATTGGTTTGCGCGTCCATGTCTATGAACTTCCATTGGCTTAGCGTATCGACTGTTTTTGCCATGCCTGACCCAGATCCTGCTGATATGCCTCGTAGGCGCTTTGCAGATCATCGTCCACGCTCACCGCATCCGGGTTGGCACGATGCCATGCGAGCACATATTTTCTGTATGCGCCATCGGCCTTGTATAGCTTTTCGGCATACAGCTTCATCCCCTGCTCCGGCGAGCTGATGGTGCTAATGAGTCCGCTGCATTCAGTCAACACGGCGCGAAGCCTGCTTGCGGCGGCAATGCACTCGTATTGGTCGGTATATTCTGCGTACCAAAGCTTCTGCTTGCGCCCATTGATGATCCGTTGCACCTGGTCGTCCGTAATGGACTGCGAACCCAACCGTTCGAACAGCTTGTTGACAATCATCTCATCCACGTCGCGGAACAGGTCCCGGCCGGCAAGCTCTTCTACGCTCATGTCGGCGATTCGAGTGGACAGATGCAGTTCCTCCACGGCGTTCTCGGAAAGATTCTGCAGCACCGTGCGCATGTCGACGTTCTTATACCAATCGTCCCAGTCGCGAATAATGTTCGCATAAGCGGAAACGGCGTTCTTCCCATCGGAGAATCCATCCCATGCCAGCTGGAACAGCCATAGCACGAAGTCCTTCACCGTTGGCTCGTTGCCGGCATCAGTATCCACGTCAAAACGATAAATGCGCCGTGTTCCAGTCCAATGGAACGTGCTTAATCCCATGCGTTCGATCGCGGTGATACCGGAATCGTCACCCAGCGAATATTGCGTAAGCAGCTCAGCCCAGATGTCTTGCATGCTGTGCCGATCATCTTTCAGTTGCAGCAGCGTGGCGATCATCTTCGCCTGGAAATCGGTGGCATCGTCGTGCGCATTAAGACGTTTCGCGAAGCGCTTGGTGCGTTCTTCGCTGTCAAAGAACTTCGGCACACGCTTCATCACTTCCAACCACTCGTTTCGGGTATCGGCGGAAGCCTCCGGCAATGTTTCCGTAAGCGTAACAGCGAGTTTGTCCATAGTGAACGTGGAGCCGTATGCCAGTTCCAAGTCCAACAGCCAGTTGTCTTGAACCTCCGGGGCCGGCTCCGTCAGATATATGAGGAATTTTTGATTTGGCTGCTCGTGGAACATGCGGTAGCGCACGGTGAACGGAATGTACCGTCTGTCTTTCTCATCATCGATTTCCGGGGTGATGAGTTCAACCTCACGCAGCACCTCATTGGTGGCGTGCCCGCCTACCAATGTTGCTACATCATCCGCGTACTGTTTCTTATCGTCGCGCCAGAATACGATGCGCCCGCGTTCACCTGGCTGACTGAAACGTTTGGCGAGCAGTCTTGTTACTTGGCTATTCTCACTCATGCAGTTCCGTCCTTTTCTTCGCTTCAGCGTATCGAGTGGCGCGGGCAGCACCAATTTTCACTGCACTGCCTTCCTCTATTAGGCTCTTCAATATTCGTTGAGCCTGCCTTTCTTGCACACCCAGTATCCGTATGGCGTCAGAGATAGAAATGCTCGTATTCTTACGCAGCGCATCAAGAATACGCTCTTTCTGGGATGAAACCACTGCAATGGCGGCATTCGGAGCAGCATTCGTTTTTGAAGTTGTTTCTTCCGCAATCCCGTCATCAGAAAGCGGATCCCGTCGTAATCCCGTCACAATCCCGTCATCAGAAACTGTCTCCGAGCCATTGCGATAGATATTGATACGCAGATCCGTATCGCCGCCAAGGAATTCCGGCTCAGGCAATCCGGCATCGCGCACCTCCTGCATCACACGCAGGATGCCGCTCCCCCAGTGCTCAATGTAACCCATGTATTCAAAGGCAGAGGCCAATGCCTCGTTGCGGATTTTCGAATAGCCTTGCTTCATGCGTTCAATGGTCTGCCCCATTGGCAAGCGCCCTGGCGAGGTGATTTCCAATCGATTGTCATAGATAGCGATCTGAATGCTTGAATGGTCGATATAGCTGCGATGCACTATCGCGTTGACGATCAGCTCTCGAACGGCATCCGGCGGAATCTCATACACATCCTGCCGGTACACGCCCTTGAACCGAGCACCCATATGGATGTTACGCAACACATACTGGTAGGACTCCTCAATAAGCTCCTGCGGAGTGCCGACGAACTCACGTCGATCCACGAACACGGCTTTGGTGGTTCCCTTGAACACTCCGCATTGCACCACGGACCGGACGGCCGTATTACCAGTCAGAATCGCATAGGCGTTGGTGGGCACCAATTGCCCATCCTGTTCTGCCAGCACGCCCCACTGCAGCAGCTGTTTCTCCGTAACCGTTTTGACTTTCGAGGGGTCTTCGGCATTATCTTTCGCGGTTTTCGTCAGACTTGCGCACAGTGCCTCGATGTCTTCTTCCGTTATGGACAGTCCAAGGCACTGTACTTGGTCGAAGCTCCGGCTGCTGCCTTCGATGGTCAGCTCCCGAATGGTGGGCTGATCGGCTTGACGCGTGGTGCCAGCTACGCGAACGAATGTTCCTTGCTCCTGGCCGAGCGACTTGATATGGTACGGACGCTGCAAGCCGGGAGCGATCTCGGCTACGATAACCGTCTTGCCGTTCACATCATGCATGGTGATGTCGGGAATAATCAGCGGCTCGCAGCTATTGACGATGGCGTCCGAAATGGAGTCCATTACCGTGAACACCTTGTCTTCGGCAATACCAGCCACGCGAAGCGTCTGGTCTTCGACACCGAACACCAAGCAACCACCCTGTCCATTGGCGAACGCCACCGCGGTTTTGGTGTAGTTGATGCTCCTAGAAGGAGGCGTGAGCTTGTACTCCACATTTTTGGATTCGCCGCACAACAGTGTTTTAATACCCATATCCCACCTTCTTCGTCACCATTACGCAGCTCCTCCTTTGAAAGAAGGACTCCAAGTATCTGAGATGATACGCTTCTGCCTTGCTAAAGACACCAATGGACTAACTTTACCAATTCCAAACTTATCGATTAGATTCTGCAATAATTCTTCTACTCGCCATACATAAGGAATATCAGGTTGCTTAAATAAGCACGTATAAAACTCAATAAATGCCTCCGCACATTCCTGCGGAATATCATCAATATTTTTAAGCATAATAAGGTTGATAAAATCCCGCCCCATAATTCTTGGGAAATTATCAGAAAGATACCTCATTCCTTCTTTAAGATGCTCATCCAACAGAGGAATTAGTTCAGCAAAAGCAATTCGCTCTTTTTCACTCCAGTTCCGTCCTTTGCCGGCATGACGATCTTCAATAAATCGATGGAGCCATAAATCCCACACCATATTCTTGCCTTTGGAATCAAGCCGGAATTTGAAAGCCCACACAATCCGGTCCATGAACAAAGGAGCATAAATGCCATTCCCAGCTGTCACGACTTTAGACAAAAGTTTCGCTCTCCGTTTATCTTCCAATCCAGCATAAGTAACTATCCAAAATATCTGTAAGAGAAAGCTTTGTTTCTTATAATCATCCAAATGAGACAGATATTTAAACTCATCAAGACAGCTCTCATAAAAAGCTATGTCAATAAGTCGAATATTAAGAATCGGATTCGGGAGCATCACATTCCAAATAAACTTCGTGCCCGCTTTTTTCATTAAATCAGGCAACCAGCTCTCTGTGTTTTCCCGATCAAGCGAATGAAGCATATTGATATTTGTAAGCAATGCTGTCCAAACGAGCGGGGAGAAGTCACCTTCATCATCTACAAAACGACGAACCATCTTCTTTTCGAGATCATCAAGACCATTCCAAGAATCAGCTCCTTGCCTATATCTCCAACGGATTCTGCCCATCCAGAAATAAGCGAGTTTACCAGGCCAACAATTCAAGGAATATGTAACTGGATCGTTCTGCCATTGCTGATCTTTACTTGCGCTGAATGTCGAGCTATATCGTTCCCAAATTTGCAACGCGATATCACTCATTATCTGTAAAGTTTTCGCGGTAATCGTAGTCTTTTCCCCATCAATCTGTCTATTCAGGAAAAACGACACTGCGCTTACTTCATCTTGCCCCATCTTCGGCAATAGCTTCTTCAATAAATCAAGAACCAATATTTGTTCATCATCCAGGGATGCCTCACCCCACCCACGAATGATTGAGCAACTATATTGAACTGCGTCACTTTCTTTATGCCGATTGACAAGTTCCCAAAGAGTAAATCCCACCCGAGGATTATGCGAAACAACTTCAGAGATTTGATTATTAATACTCAAAGAATCAAATTTAACCGTTTTATCTTGGTTACCAAACATTTTTTCTTCGAGAACAGACGGACGGTTCTCCAAAATATCAATAAATTGCTCATCAGTAATTCCAGTAGACACACTGCAAACCCCTTCAGAATAAATATGGAAATCTGCATGCTCTCGCGGCAAAAAATTATATTTCCGAGCAAGCTCATTCTTCCACTTCTGACCCTCAGGCCAATTCCCCATTCCACCATTCATATGCTTAAGAAGCCATTGAAGAACATCAAACTGCTCATAAAACGCTGTTCGTTCATCAGAATACGTTTCCTTGAGGGAATCAAGTTTATTCCTCAGATATTCTAGTATGTTTTTCTTTGAATTCTCTCCCATGCTCGGAGCGGCTTCTTTAAGAACCATATAGACTTCATGATGGGCATCCAAGTCAAATAAATAATCATGTTCGAGAATCCAAGTGATTTTACGGTTCGCATCCCAATCCGAAAAAGCAATAGTATTGATCGCCAAACGTTTGAGAAGTGCAGATCCACTGTTCCACCACCGATATATCAGACTATCCTGTTGATCTTTATGACCATGCGCATAATCACGAAGAATGTCGACAAACACAGATTGCAAATCAGACACATATAAATTCTGATCGCTAGGCTCTATCGATGGCCTACTTAAACAAGAGTATTCATTTTCACCTTGATAGGCTTGTAATAGAGCACTCGCTCTTTGCAAGCTTGATTCAGCAAGAAATGCCATCTTATTCATATCGAAATTCAAATGATTATCAAGCTCTTTTATCCTGTCATATGGCCACGCAATCTCAGCTCTAGGCCTTATGCCATTCCCTTGGAAAAGGGTAGTCAGTTTTAAATATGGGCGAATAATGAGAGATAATATTTGAGGCGAGATGTCTGAATTGTAAAGTAATGATGGATCAATAAATTTATCAAGAACACTTGGAGCGGAATGACCCTGCATAGAAGTCATTAAAACGGTAAAGACCGGA
>ERZ773239.2669-NODE-2669-length-9835-cov-2.778016_pt1 | contig 9835 bp, 7 predicted proteins | sample MGYA00580521_ERZ773239 | MGnify/ENA primary metagenome ERZ773239 (study PRJEB29015, sample SAMEA2737801) | human gut metagenome | biome: human gut; feature: human-associated habitat; material: faeces | place: China | collected 2012 ... | reverse complement strand
TTTCTTCAAGTCCAAAATTGAGGATTCTGTTTTCTCACCTAGATCACATTCAGATTGCAAAATAACATTTGTAATCCCAATTTCCACATCAGATTTTGGCGATTGTTTAAAACCATTTCCTGTAGGTTCGATTTTTAATTTTTTCGCAAGTTCTTTATTTACAAGTTTTGTTTTAAATATTCCTTCTTTTATCAGGTATTTTTCTTTCACAGGTATTCCTTCATCATCAATTCTACGGCATACTCTACCCTCTTTCAAATCTGGCACCTCTTTTAATGAAACATTTGCAGATGCAATCTTATCACCCTCACGTCCTGCAAGCGCACTTCTTTCATTTGTAATCCGGTCTGCATAAAATGCCGGAATATACGCTTCCAGTAATTCTGCCATCACGGAGTTTTTCAAAATGACCGGATACTGCCCAGACACAATCGGTTCTGCACCAAGGCCGGCTCTGGCTTCTTTAGCTGTCTCACACGCCAGCTTCTTTGCACTGTCATCTGCCAACTCACTCACATAACAGCATCCTCTGGCATAAGATGCCTGTCCATCCTTCTCCGCCTTTAAATCTGCACGGAGACTGTGGTATCCTGTAGCATCCATGAACCTCTTATCTCCCGGTCCCAATACATAAATCTCTTCCAAATATTGCTCATACCCAAGATAATCCACAAGGTCTATATTCGGGACCTGATAAACTTCTTCCTTTGCCTCTGCAAGCTTTTTCATCACAGTCTCATGGTTCTCCCACATGAACTGCACTTTTTCGTCCTCTCCACATGCTTCTTTTGAATTCTCAGAATTATCCACATCTTCTTCATATTTTTCACCCAGAGCTTCCAGATTCTCTCTCAGCATTGTAATTAAATCTTCTGCTCCCGGAAGAGCTGTCCAGTAAGACTTTCCTTTTTTCCCGTCATGAGCAGCCTCGATTACATAGACTGCATCCTCGCTGTCCTGTTTTTTTACAGACTTGTGTCCACGTACACTTGTTGTTCTTGACTTCGTATGAACGACCTGGAAAGAAATATGAGTATAGCCAGCTTTTTCAAGCTCCTCAGACAGCTTTTCTATTGTTTTCTGCTCTCTGCAATCTAACATATCTCGTCTCCTCCCACTGTCATCTCTGATACTTTTACGGTAGGCTGTCCTGCCCCAATATAGATAGCTCCGCTTCCGGCATAGCAGAACCCCTGACCAAGCTCATAATCCTGCTCGACTTTCTGAAGGATATCCCCTCCTGTTCCAATCAGAGTAGCACTGTGAACCGGCACCGTAATCTCTCCGTGTTCAATCAGAAATGTTTCTCCCGTATTAAAGTTGAACTCGCCGGTAATACTGTTGACCGAACCTGCATTGATACTCTTTACATAGATTCCACGGTCTACAGACGCAATCATTTTCTCTACGTCATCACTGCCCGGTGCAATATAAGTGTTACTCATTCTTGCCACCGGCGCAAACCGATAGCTCTCGCGGCGACTGCTTCCATTTGCAGACAGACCAAGTTTCTTTCCATTCAGGCGGTCCACCAAATAATTCTTTAGGATTCCATCTTTAATCAGCACATTTTTTCTTGTCAATTCACCTTCATCATCAATATAGCCAGATCCCCAGCCATCACGAATACTTCCGTCATCAATCAGTGTCACTTTCTCAGAAGCGACTTTTGTACCTAATTTTCCTGAAAATTCACTTCCATTGTCAGAAACAGAAGTCGCTTCCAGAGAATGACCGCAGGCCTCATGGAAGAATAGTCCTCCGAATCCATTAGCAATAATAACTGGCATTCTTCCTGTCGGGCAAGTTCTGGCTCCCAGACAGCGGATGGCGTTCTGTGCGACCTTTCTGGCACACTCTTCTACATTTATCTGTTCCAGGAACTCATAACCTCCCATTGCCCCTGGTCCATAATAACTCCGCTGCACGTCCTGGTCGTCACGGACAACCGCCTCAATAAAGAATCTTGTCTTCATGCGGTGGTCTTCCGTGTAGCGACCTTCCGAATTGGCAATCTGCACATGCTGATCCATATCCAAATATTTCAGATACATCTGCGAAATCTGACTACTATATGCAAGTCCTGCTTTGTCGCATTTTTCCATAAGTTTCATCTTATCTTTGACAGAAGCACTTTTGAAATGTTCTGTCGTGCTGTCATATATTTTCTGATCTGCAGACAGCTTCTTCCAGTCCGGTCTGACTGGTTCCCCTGCTTTCCAGTTTTCTTTTAACAGACGGAAAAGATTCTCTTCCCTCTCATCTTCTGTGTAGAAATATGCGCACTGGTCGCCGGAAAATATACGGATTCCTACTCCTGATTCAACTCCTGCCAGTGCCTCTGACATATTTCCACCTGTCATGGCAAGCTGATTCCGTCGTGTATGCTCTGCGAACACTTCTGCAAAATCCCCGCCATGAGACATGATGTAGTCTATGATTTTATCTGTCATATTCTGACTGAGCATGTCTTTTCCTCCTTAACATGTTACATTCAGACCTTTTAGACATGGTCTGTTCAAAATAAATTCAAAAATTGTGAATCAAAATCTTATTTTTCTCCGTCTTTATCAAACAGATGGCACGCCACAAAATGATCTGGCTCTACCTCTCTGAACACTGGGGGCTCCTGTGCACACCGCTCGGTCGCATATTTACACCTGGTACGGAATTTACATCCAGATGGTGGATTCAATGGACTGGGAACCTCACCTTCCAGTTTCGTCTTTTCCTTCTGGCTCTCATAATCAGGATCTGCTTCCGGGATTGCTGAGATCAACGCCTGTGTATACGGATGCTTCGGAGATGAATACAACACTTCATTGCTTGCCAGCTCCACGAAGGATCCAAGATACATAACTCCGACACGGTCGGAAATGTGTTTCACCATGGACAGGTCATGGGAAATAAACAGATAAGTCAGTCCCATCTCTCTCTGCAATTTGATCAGAAGATTGACGACCTGTGCCTGAATAGAAACATCCAGCGCAGAGATTGGCTCATCACACATAATAAACTTCGGTTCTACCGCCAGCGCGCGAGCAATACCGACACGCTGTCTCTGACCACCGGATAACTCGTGAGCAAAACGATTGGCATATTCAGCATTTAAACCTACTTTATTTAACAGATCTGTGACTCTTTCATCCATTTCTTTCTGAGAAAGTTTCAAATGTACATGCATTCCTTCACTGATAATCTCTCCGATTGTCATACGTGGGTCCAGAGATGCATACGGATCCTGGAATATGACCTGAACATCCTTTTTGAAAGATAACAGTTCCTTTCCATGAAGTTTGGATACATCTTTTCCTTCAAAAAGGATCTTTCCCTTTGTCGGCTCATACAACTTGATAATCGTTCTTCCGCAAGTTGTCTTTCCACAACCAGATTCTCCAACAAGACCAATCGTCTCGCCTTTTCGAATCTTCAGATTAATTCCGTCTACAGCCTTTACGACCTTTTTCTTTCCTGCCGGAAAATATTTACAAAGGTCTTCTACTTCAAAGATATAATTATTCTGATCCATTATTTTGCCTCCTTATCATAGAAGGATTTTACCTTCGGTGCTTTTGGATGCTGCAACCAGCATGACACCTTATGTGTATCACTTAAGGATGTCTCCATTGGATTTCTCTCTTTACAGATTCCCATGCAGTACTCACATCTAGATGCAAATGGGCATTCATGTAATGGAAGCAGGAGATCCGGAGGTGTTCCCTTTAACGCATATAATTCTTCTTTTGATTCATTGGTAACCTTTGGCACGGAACTTAAAAGCGCCCATGTGTACGGATGTTTACTTTCATAGAAAATCTCACGGGCAGTTCCCCTCTCTACGACCTGTCCTGCATACATAACCTGAATCTTATCTGCAACACTCGCTACAACACCTAAGTCATGTGTTACAAGGATCATCGCCATATCCAGTTCTTTTTGCAGTTCTCCGATCAGCTCCATGAGCTGTATTAGATTTTTTTTTTAATTCGCGCATCAGATCCATAATCTGTGCCTGGATTGTTACATCAAGCGCAGTTGTTGGTTCATCTGCAATCAGAATTTTCGGATTACATGCAAGTGCAATGGCAATCATAACACGTTGTCTCATACCACCGGATAATTCATGCGGATAATTATCAATTCGAGATTCCGGGCTTGGAATCTTGACCATCTCAAGCATACGGATAGCTTCTTTTCTTGCCTCTGCCTTATTCATGCCACGATGAATGATCAGACTTTCCATAATCTGCTTACCAATGGTCATCGTAGGATTCAGTGAAGTCATTGGATCCTGAAAAATCATACTGATTTCGTCTCCGCGAAACTTATATAATTCTTTGTCCGTCATTTTCATGACATCTTTTCCATTACAGACAATCTTCGACTCCGGTTTAATCTCTGCGAATGGCGGTTTTAAAAGACGCATGACAGCTTTGGCCGTTACGGTCTTTCCACATCCTGACTCTCCTACGAATGCAAGCGTCTCACCTTTTTTTAATTCAAAGCTGACACCACGGACAGCTTTTACTTCTCCTGCATAAGTCTGAAAAGAAACATGCAGATTATCTACTTCTAATACTTTTTCATTTTCCATCTTCATCTACCTCCAGACTATTTTCTAAGTTTCGGATCTAATGCGTCACGAAGTCCGTCACCAAGCAAAGTAAAACTCAGCATTGTAAGGGCAATCATAATTGCCGGGAACAAAAGCTGTGTTGGATAGAACATAAAGTTCTGCTGAGCGGCAGATGCAAGAGCTCCCCAGCTTGTCTGTGGCGGCTGGATTCCAAGTCCTACATAACTTAAGAACGCCTCTGAGAAAATGTATCCTGGAATATCAAATGTAATAGCTACGATAATCATACCGAGTGTATTTGGAATCATATGTTTCATAATAATTTTCATCGGCGATACACCGAGTGCATTTGCTGCAAGGACAAATTCCTGTGATTTCAGCTGAAGCATCTGTCCACGCACCAGTCTGGCAATTCCACACCATCCTGTCAGTGTCAAGGCAATCAGCATCGTTCCAAGACTCTTGCTGTCCGTCACTACAGAAATCAGGATAACAATCAAAAGATATGGAATACTTAAAAGAACCTCTACAATACGCATCATGATATCGTCCACAATTCCTCCAAAATATGCTGCGATACCTCCATAGATACTTCCGATCAAACTGGCTACAAGCGCTCCTGTAATACCAATCAAAAGAGAGACACGTCCCGCCTGCCATACTCTGGCAAACAGATCACGTCCAAGGTCATCTGTTCCGAACCAATGTGCTGCACTTGGTCCCTGATTGATTGCACCCGAATCAATTTTCTCATATCCATACCCGCTGATGGCCGGTCCGAATATAATGAAAAATATAAGAACAAGAAGGATAATACCTGCCAGAAGCGCTACTTTATTTTCTTTAAATCTTCTCCATGCATCGGCCCAGTATCCGATTCTCGGACGAGCAGGAACCTCTTCATCTTTCTCAAGTCCGATGATTTCAAACATTTCATCTGGGATATTTTCTGTCATATCAAATGTATTCTGGTTTTCCATCATGTATCTTCCTCCTAATCAACCCGGATTCTAGGATCCAGAACTGTATATGCAATATCTACGATCAACTGTACAAATACAAATAAAAATGCTGCAAATACAGTGGTTCCGATAATCATCGTGTAATCTCGGTCATTAATTGAATTGATGTAATAAAATCCAAGTCCTGGTATTCCAAATATTTTTTCTACAACGAAAGAACCTGTAAAGATTCCGGATATCTGGCCTACGAGAAGTGTCATACATGGGAGAAATGCATTTTTCATAACATGTTTGCGGATCACATTGAATCTGCTGACACCTTTTGCTTCCGCTGTCAGAATATAATCTTGATTCATAACATCCAGCATATTGGACTTTACATAACGAGCATAAGTGGCAATCGTGCCAAAACTCAATACAACGGTCGGAAGCACCACATTCTGCCAGCTTCCCCATCCTGTTGTTGGCAACACTCCGAGTTGTACACAGAATACAAACTGAAGAAGTGATGCCAGTACGAAGACTGGAACCGTAATACCCAGTATTGCTATGAACATGACTATGTAATCAGGCCACTTATTTTTATGAAGTGCGGCCACGATTCCAAGAATAATACCTAAAAATACTCCAACAATCAGCGCCAGTCCTCCCGGAGTTGCTGAAACTTTGGAATTTTCAAGAAGTGTGTCTGTTATATAAGTTCCAGGATATTTTAAGGACTCACCAAGATCACCTTTCGTAATCAGATTCTTCATAAAAATTCCATACTGTTCCGTTGTGGATTTGTCCAGTCCATATTTTGCATAATAATTTGCTTTTGTCTGCTCAGGAAGATTTCTTGCCATGTGGGCAAGCGGATCTCCCGGAATACTGTGCATCATATAAAATGTGGCTGTAATGATGATTACGAGAGTAACAATCATATAACCGATTCTTTTTACAAGAAATTTTTTCATATTATCCGCTCCTGTTAAAAATACCGCCGCTCTTAGATTAAGCGACGGTAAAATTCTTATCTTTTACTATCTTGCACTTGTATCTACATATTTCAGTCCACTTGTTGAACTTGCCAGTTTATTGTAATTCTTCACATACTGATAATAATAAGAATGTGTACATTCATTTACGTTCGGGCTGATAACACATTCATCTGCCAGAAGAATATTTTCTGCCTGTTTGTAAAGGTCAACTCTTGTCTTTTCATCCATCTCTTTTCTTGCCTGAGCAACAAGACTGTCATACTGCTCATTCTGCCAGAATACAGGAACCATGTTAGAACCACCGGCAAATACTTCCATCATAGCCATTGGATCATCATAGTCGATAGACCAGGTCATCATAGCAATCTGGAATTCACCATTATTCGTCTTACTCTGGAATGTTCCCCACTCATTGAAGTCAAGCTCAACTTTTACTCCAAGAATTTTCTCCCACATCTGCTGACAATATGTTGCATAAGTTCTTGTCCACTCAGTTGTACCACTTAATGTGTATGTAATACTTAATGTAGATGGATCACTTCCGAGTCCTAATTCCTGCATACCTTTAAGAAGTAACTCTTTTGGATCTTCTGTAATAGATTTTAATGGCTCTTCTACCTGAGCACGATACTCTCCAAGTTCACCCGTTGATGTAGAGTATGGAACCCAGCCGTATAATGGTTTGTGGATATCATTGTAAATAACAGAACACATATCTTCACGGTTTACTGCCATTGTAAAAGCTTTTCTGATGTTTACATTGCTGAATATTTTGTCCTGGCAGTTAAAGAAATCGTATCTTACTGTCGGGATTGGTGCTTCAACAACATCAACTTTGTCTTTCTTATCAAATCTTCCGATCCACTCTTTATCAGCACATGCAACATAATCCAGAGATCCACTGTCGAAGGAGTTGAATCTTGCTGTCTGGTCTGATACAATCTGATAATTTACTTTATCTAATTTTACAGAATCTTTATCCCAGTAATTTTCATTTTTCTCTAATTCGATTTTAGAATTACGTTTCCAGCTTGTCATCTTGAATGGTCCACATCCGACCATAGATTCTACATTTGCGCCATAGCTCTCTCCGTATTTTTCTACCAGATCTTCACGAACCGGATACATAGCTCTTGTATCTGTCAGAGAAAGGAAATATGGTACCGAGTACTCTAATGTAATCTCAAGTGTTTTATCATCGACTGCTTTTACGCCAAGTTCAGATACATCTTTTTCTCCATTGTAGATTGCTTCACCGTTCTTAATACATGTAATGTAAAATGCATTTGGTGAACCAGCTTCCGGGTCAAGTGTCTGCTTCATTCCGTATACGTAATCATCTGCTGTAACCGGCTCGCCATCAGACCACTTATTATCACGAAGATGGAATGTCCAGACGGTACCGTCATCATTAGATTCCCATGATTCTGCTCCGGCACCTTTACGTTCCTGCTTATCTCCATCTTCTTCCAGACGTGTCAAAGGCTCCATAATATTTCTCAGGATTCCCATACTGTAAGTATCATTACCTTTGACCGGATCCATCGTTGTCGGATCTGTGTCCAGATACGTGTTGTAACACGTTCCGTCTGCTGACTTTTTGTCACTTCCACCACCACAGGCTGTCAGGGAAAATACCATAACAGCTGCGAGAAGTGCACTTATGATTTTCTTTTTCATAGATTAACCTCCTTTTCCGTTGCATCTATAATATTTGTCTATATTATATCAAATACTTTAATTTCGGTCTATCTTTTTGTAATAAAAAGTGGTGCTATACTACATTTTCAGTAATATTGCACCATTTTTCTTATATCTTCACTTTATTTTTGCTTTATTTTCAGTCTATTTTACTAATCCGTTATTGTTCTTTAATTCTTTTTTGCACGCTAATTCTCATTAAGTTCTGTCTTGCCCTGCTTTAATTTTATAGCGGAGGTCAACAAATTCAGCATAAGCATCGGTGATGTCAATGTATTCAGAAAAACACGCGTCATAGTCGGAGCTGTCAATGTCAAGTCTGCACACTGCGCCACTGCTGTGTCCAGACGGTCAGTAATTGCCAGTATTTTTGCATTCTGCATTCTTGCCCGCTCTGTCACTTTCGTTGTCATAAAGTAGTAATCCGGAAATGAAATCAGTATGAGCAGAGATTCTTCTGTCAGTGAATTCAACATTCCATAAACATCATCATTCAATTCTGTATTTACAGTAATTCCAAGGACCTCACAAGAAGAGAGTCTGTTTTTCATATATTCCGCCATCGTCCAGGAAATGCCTCTTCCACAGATAAAAATCTGCTTACTATTCAAAATCAAATCTGCCGCTTCAAAATATTTTTTTAAATCAATATTTTGCCAGTAATCCGTAATAGCTTTGACCTCTTCATCTCCAATCTCTGACAGAACCTTTTCCCGGTTATCATGTTCATATTTGGAAACTTTCTCTGTATAGACACTGCTATCGTCCAGAACATCCGTCTTTTGTTTCTGAATTATATCCTTGCGAAATTCATATTTAATCTGGGTAAAACCTTCATAGCCAAGTGATGCACATGTATTGAGTATCGTAATCTCCGTTACTCCGATGTTCTGACTCAACTCTTTCAATGTAATATATGCCATCTCGTCCGGATGATCAATCATATACTTTGCAACCATGTACTGTTTTCTTGTAAGCTCTGTGCTTCTCTTTTTGATATTTTCTATAATGTCCATGATTTCTTCTCTCTTTCCATCTGACCGCTTTGATTTTTCTTAGTATACATTACTTTGATATCTCTGCGCAACTATATTACTATAAAGTTATTATAAAATCACTATATTTTGTTTTTACCATATAGTATTGTATCACTTTAACGTGACGAATTGCAAAAAGGATATAGTTCCCCTTCCCCCATATGAATGCTATTATGAAATTCTATGCGGCAGTTGCAACTTTTTTCTGTTTGTTGCGATATTTATAAAGACTGTATCCGATAGAAACGAGAAATACTTCAAGCAATACAGATTTTATTTCTCTTCAGACAATCCTTTTGTACCAACGGTCGTTTTTTATGATACCAAATGTACCTTCTGCCTGAATGGATCTGTTCATCCTTAGAAGAGCCCCCTGGATACTTTCGAGATTTTCAATCACTTCCTGATGCATTGCTGTAAGTTCGCGGTTGTTCCGAACGATACGGTTTTTGTCTGTCTTTTTACATTGTTCTGCCTACGGACAGCCGGAGCATTCTTCACACTGATACACTTTTTCCTGATGTCCATACTTGTTCCCTTTTACGTTTTTTCGATACTGAAGATAAAATTTTTTCCCAT
>ERZ773239.2654-NODE-2654-length-9897-cov-12.382951_pt1 | contig 9897 bp, 9 predicted proteins | sample MGYA00580521_ERZ773239 | MGnify/ENA primary metagenome ERZ773239 (study PRJEB29015, sample SAMEA2737801) | human gut metagenome | biome: human gut; feature: human-associated habitat; material: faeces | place: China | collected 2012 ... | reverse complement strand
CTTTGCGGACATTTAAGAAGATATAAAAAGATAGTCAAAAAGACATATATAATTTTAATTAATCACTATGAGTATCGCACCTACACGGTTCCAGCGGGCAAAACATTGGTTTCGACTGGTCATTATATTGATTGGATAAAAGAAAACTACAAATATGCTGGTCGTGTATGGGATAGGGTTATGCGAACGGCCTATACTTATGAAATTCGATAAAGGTGGAATCAGCAGCAATGGTAAAAAATCTGCGAGCATTATTGCTTCTGGTATCATTTGCAATGTTTATTATTCTTCAATTGACTGGATGTGTGGATTCAGCTGGATTGAAAAGTGCTGCATCGATTGAATCAACTTTGGAGTCGGCAGAGAGCGCTTCGGATTCGCTTCCTAAACTGCAAAGCAGAGATGCATCATCGGCCGACCGTGTAGAGCTTTTGCAACAAATGGAAACTGAAATTCAAGAAATTCAGACAAAGATTGAAGCCTTGGAAGAACTTATTGCTGATGAAAAGCAAGATACAGCGCAGAATGATACCATCACCAAGCAAATTTCTGAACTTCAAGAAAAATTGGATTCGTTAACTGAATCGGCCAATATGCTTCGGAATTTGATTTGAATCATAACATATGGTTATATAGCGTTTTCTACGAAAGCGATATGTTATATACTGATACGATCCCAGAGCAGAACTTTCCTAAGATGAACTGAGACATCTTATAGAAGTAGATGAAGCGTTCTCCCACGTATAATGTCCCAGAATGTGGTGACAAGAATTTCAAGTTACTAAAATCGAAACTGAAAGCAAGTCCGCCAACAAATCACAAGCACGCTGTGATTCGCTGGCGGACTTTATAATGCGAAAAACTGTTACTATGAATAAGGATGATTATACTAAAATTAAGCAAGAAAACGTGTCTCTTAGTTTAGATATCCCTTTGGATTGACATAAACCCCATCGACAATAACACAGATATGCAGATGATTCCCAGTGGAATCTCCGGTGGAACCCACTTTAGCGATGGTATCATATTTGTTTACAATATTGCCGGCTTGGACAAGGAGTTGGCTGCAATGGGCATAAAGTGTACAATACCCGCCACCATGGTTGATGACCAGATAGTTGCCGTAACTGACATGATAGCCGGCTGTTATGACTGTACCGGCCTCCACTGCCAAAATGGGGGTGCCATAGGGATAGGCAATATCCAATCCGTTATGACTGGTGGTGTCCTTGCCGGAAATACCGACATCCTCGCGTTTACCAAAACCGGAAGTGATATGCTGTTTCCAGTTTGGGTCATTGAACGGATTGCCAAACCCGTTACTGGGAGCAGGGGAGCCATCATCGACAAGTGAACCATTGATCTGCCCAAGAATCGTAATACCCTCATGTTCTTCTATTTCGTGGAGATAGACAGTCAGGTTATGCGCATAGGCATCGGCACAGCTTTTCTGCTTGTCGTCAAGCTGCCAGACCGTGTCGGCAAAGTAGTCATCGCCCACATAGGAGAGTGTGAAAACGGTGTAAGTGTGATCCTCTTGAACGGTTATGGTTTGCCCACGCACCTCTTTCTGCACAGGTTCGGTGCGAACTTCCTCGGAAGTAGTGTAGGTATAATATTCTGTCCGGTGCGCTTGTACCTGTGCGGAAAGGTCAGCTAGGCTGATTTTGGTATAGTCGTCCTCTCCTTGGTAAGCGGAGTACATAGAAATGAGTTGAAAGGCATTGTAAGAAACATGACCGCCCACGGAATCATCAATGTCGCTGTAGGTGAGGCTTGCACGCTCGGATTCTATTTCGGCAAGGGTATCCTCGTATGCAACCTGCAAAATATCCGATACGGCATTGCGAAGCTGCATCACGTTGGCAGCAACTTCCAAATCATCATTGACCGCAGTGCTGGGCTGTGTCAGCGTACCGAAAATCGCACCGGGCAGCATGAGCAGAACCAGAACCGGCAGCAGCAAGACTGCAATGGCAACGACCAGTATTTCCTTGCAATACTGCACCGCAGCTTCAGTAGCAGCCCCGGCGGGACCGCCCTGCACTCCCGCTTGCGCGATTTTGGCAAGTTTGGGCGCATTGTGAAGTGCCGTTGAGGCTGCCTGCTGGGAATTTTGAGTATGATTTTCAATCATTTAGTGTCTCCGTGCCGGAGCCTTTGGCATGGCGGCCACTTTACGCTCATCATACTGCATACGCCCGCGTTCGTCCTGAACGGTGGGCGTTTTTTCTACGCGGGTCGTGGCGTAGACCTTGTACCACCTTTCGCCGTCGCGGGATGTCTGTTCTGTGAAGTGGCCCTCCGGCTTCTCATACTGACGGGCGTTGTACATGGCAAACTGAATCTGCCCGCGGCCGGGGATGATCTCGCGCCCCTGAATCTTGCCGCCGCCGATTTCTACATCTGTGACGCTGTTGCCCATCTGCCCCAGCAGCACACGGTTCATAGCGGCCTGTTGGATAGAGGACGAAGTGGGAATGGAGGTCTGTTCTGTAACAGCAGGACTGCCACCGGCGCGCATGGCAATTTCACTGTCCCTTGTAGGGGAAACGTCAACCGTGCTATCGCCCTCCAGCGCCAGCGGTGTGGCGGGGATAGGTGCATCCAGCACGGCATCGTTTTCTGCCGTTGCCATTGCGGTGGGGATATTTTCGCCAGTGGCAGGAACGGGCATAGCCTCAGCATCGCTGGTACCGGCAAAATAGCCATTGAGTGCTTCCACGGCGCTGTCGCCTGTGATGCTGCCGCTGGTCTGACCGGTGGCAATAGACCCGATGACCTTGCTGGCGAAGCCGCCGTCTTTACCGAGGCTGTTGTGGTACATGGCACCGCCCAAGGACACACCGATACCGCCGGACTGCCCACTGATGGAGCTTGCCGTACTTTGCTGCACATGGCGGCTCACCATGCCGGAAAGCCCGCCTGCAAAGGTATTGCCGGGTGTGACTTTTGTGGTGGCTGTTGAAGCGGCGGCTTTGGCAGCGCCCAGCCCCATAAAGGCTTTGCCGATTTCAAAACCGCGAAAAGCCAGTAGCGCCTCAGACAACATCGAGCCGGGCGAGCGTGAAACGCCGATGCCCAATGAGTGCAGAATACCGTCCAGCTTGGTGCTGACTTTCAGAAAAGCGATAGCACACAGCAACCACAGGAACAGATTGCCGGAGACGGCATCCTTGCCATGCGCGTCTACGGCCGCAGCAGCTTCATCCTCGGTCAAAGCAAAAGCGGCCGGACAGTACAGAAGCGCAAGGTTGATGGCGGTGAATAGGGTAAACAGAGTTTTTTTCATGTAAAAAATCTCCTATAAGGACAGCGGATTGGCGAGAAACTCACCGACCATATTGACGAACAGTTTTAAGCACCATGCGTTCATAATCAGCAGCAGAAGCTGCCCACTGAACATTCGGCACCAGCTTTTGAAAATGTTGTTTGTGCCGCGCGCCGCGCCCATAGCAAAGGCAAGGGGTGCGGTGAAAACCAGAATTCCCAGTACAACGTATCGCTCGGCGGCTTCCAAAAGCAGCTTTAAGTAGTTCCAAGCCAGAATCACAACGAGAATCAGTGCAATCAAGGCCACAGAACCGTTGGCAATCACGCCAATGATGATGAGTAGCACGGAATTGAAGTCTCCAAACTGCACGCCGGGCAGGCTGCTGTCCAGAATCCAGGTGTAGGGCGTGCCGCCGATCTGCAAGGCAAGGTTGACGATGTCATCGCAATACCAAATCAGAAGCAGGAAAATTACAGAGCGCACCACCAGATTGATGGGATTCTCGGTGTCAATGTCAAACCCTGCGCCATAGCAGCGGTAAAGCTGCCACACAAGGTTTAGCAGCACCAGCCCAATGGCTGTCCAGATAAAAATCTCGTACATGGACGATGCGGCAGGAAAGTACCGCTTGAACGTATCCATATTGCAGCCCAGCGCGCCGAGTACTGATGTTGATGCCAAATCCAGCAAATTCATCACCTGCGTTGCCAGCCAATCCACAATGCCATCTAAAATGCCCAAAGGCGTTCACCTCCTTGCTGCAATTCCGCGCAGGTTTACGGATTCCAAGTGCCGCCCTGGAAGAACGGCGTAACGTAGGCCATGATGAAGCCGAGACCGTTCAGAATCGCCCAGGTGATGGCAATGCGCTTAAGCCATGCGCGGGAATCATCCACGGTCTTGCCGTTCTTGGAAAAGTTCATCAGCAGCAGGGCAACGGCGGCGCAGACCACGGCTGTGACGGTGGAGATAGAGATGATTTGCGAGTAGACATCCTGCATGATTTCGCTGGCTTTCGTCCAGACGGTGGTGCCGGTTGTGGCGGAGGAATTATCCTCGCCGGCTGCAAAAGCGGGCATTGCGGTCAGTACGCTGCATAGGACAGCGCAAAGGGCTGTCTTTATGCGCTTGTGGTAAAAAGAATACGTGTTTTTCTTGATCATTGAAACCTCCTGTGTGTAAAAATGCTTTATGAGTTGCCAAAAGTAGACCATTACCATAATAACAAATTGGCTGTGCAGGAAAAAAGGCTTTCGCTCTGCGGATGTATTGCGGATGTTGTGCAGGTTCAATCAGGGGTAAGGAGATTGGTGATTTTCTCGCAATTTTGTAGCATAGGACAGTGATGCCAGCAACAAAAGATATTCAAACGTAGAAATGAAAATAGAGCTGTCATGAGACGGCAGCCCTATTTTTATCACAAAACCAGTTCCTGTACAAAATTCCTTGTGCGGTTGATACTTGGAGAGGCAAGACAGTAATATAGATATTCCCATATAACGCAAAGCGCCGTTACCGCAGGTGAAGCGGTAACGGCGGGGAAGTGATTGACTATATTGGCAGCGCAGATAACATTGGGCACCATCATTTCCGGTTTCAACTGATACAAAATGGTATTGGCGCAGACCCGATGGCAGTCTTTTGTGAAATTTCGGCCATAAAGGGAAAACCTATTAAACGAAAACAAATGTTAAAATTTCACCTGGTTTGCTTTCCGGTACTCTGTTGGCGAGGTTCCTTCTGCATTGCGGAAAGTTTGGGAGAAGTAGCTGGAAGAAGAAAAGCCCAGAATAGCTGCGATCTGAGAGAGAGAAAGGTCCGTCTCGGCCAGGAGACGCTTTCCTTCTTTTATGCGGCAGTTGATGATATAATTGATGGGCGAAACACCGTATTCGCGCTTAAAGGCGTGTACCATATAATATTTGGTGATGCTGACCTTTTCTGCCAGCTGGTCCAGCGTGATATTTTCCTTATAATGGTGGTCAATGTAGCGCTTTACCGTTGCACACTGGCGGTTGGCAGGCAGGCGGGAGTGGATCGGCACAGCCGAAACACTGGCGTTGCGCATCAGCTGTACAACGATAATATCCATGTAGGCCTGGCAAAGTATCTGGAAACTCGACTCTCGGTTCTGCATTTCCCGCAGGATCTTGCGCATACAGACCAGCACATCGTTATCCTCTTTAAAGGTATAAATGCAAAAGCTGCCCTCGGCGGCATCGGAAATCGTAAATTCCAGCCCTTCGATGCCAAGCACAATATATTCCAACGGGTGTGATTCAAAGCTGACTTCGGTGTGGATGACGTTGGGATTGACCACGACCAGCTGGTGCGCCTGCACGGGGAACAGCTTGTCATTGATCTGAAACTGCCCCTCGCCATCGACAATATAAAATAGCTCTGCGTAGCTATGGGAATGTGGGATGGAGGGCCAATCGCCGCTGTATTTTGTAGAGGCTATATTGCGCAGCTTCATCTTGTCGCGGGGGAGTGCGTCATCCTCCGGGTTGAAAGCATAGTTGATGTGGCTCATGGCGAGGCCTCCGAACTTTTTGATATATTGTCATAATTCTATTATATGGCACACGTCCGAAAAATGCAACGAATTTTTTGGGCGATTTTATCAATATGTTGCTTTGTTTCGAAATACAAACGTGTAAAGTGCACAATTTTCAGACGCGAAAGTCGGACGTTGTGCCGAAAAAACGGTGAATAACAATATTGCTAAAATGATGAGCAATATAATAATTGATAAATGATGTGAAAAGCACTACACTTAAGTCACCGCGAAAGGGATGAAATCCCGACATAGAAATTACACTTAGGAGGAAAACACAAATGAAGAAGATCGTTGCACTTTTGATGGCTTCTGCTATGGCAGCTTCGCTGGCTGCTTGTGGCGGCAACGCCCAGAGTTCGGAAGCTGCTTCTACTGCTCCCGCAGAGTCTACGGCTGCCGAGTCTACGTCCACCAACGGTAAAAAGTACGAGGGCGTTGAGTTGACTATGTGGTCTATGTGGTCTGCCGGTGAGGTTCAGGCAAATGCAATTCAGGCCGCCGCTGACGCTTTCGAGGCTGAAACTGGCGCACACGTCAACATCGAGTGGAAAGGCCGCGATGTCAACACCCTGATTTCTGCCGCGCTGGAATCTGGCGAAAAACTGGACATCTTCGAGGATGATTACAACCGTATCGGCCACGCTTACGCTCCCTACACCTACGACCTGACCGAGATGGCAGACGCTGTCGGTTATGATGACTTCAGCTACGCTTGCTTTAACGATCAGTCCAAAGAATGGGCTGGCTACCTGAACTCCATCGTAGAGCAGCCCCAGATTGGCGGTATCTTCTACAACAAGGACGCTTTCGATGCCTGTGGCATTACCGACACCCCCAAGACTTGGGATGAGTTCCTGACTGTCTGCCAGACCCTGAAAGACAACGGCTATGAGCCGCTGGCGCTGGACGGTGCTTACGCAAACTTCAACTTCTACAACCATCTGGTTCGTCATCTGGGTGAGGACGCCATTGCTGAACTGGGCAAGAACGGCGGCTGGGCTGATAATGAAGCTGCTGTGGCGGCTGCGCAGGAAATCATTGATTTCGTGAACGCTGGTTATCTGGCCGAAGGCGCACCTGATGCCTACCCCGCCAGCCAGACCAAGGTTGGCCTTGGCACGGCTGCTATGGTTGTTTGCGCAAACTATGTCACTTCTGAGGTTGACGCTGCGGTTGGTGAGCCTGTAAACTGGGGCTTCTTCAACTATCCCGAAGTCGAGGGCAATGTTGATGCTTCTGCTTACGCCGGTGCAAACTCTCTGGCCATCTCCTCTAACTGCGAGAACCCGCAGGCTGCATTTGACTTCATTATGACCATCGTTACCGGCACTTGCGGTCAGGAACTGGTTGACAACGGCGGCCAGATTCCCGCTGACACCCGCCTGAAGGAGTCTGTTCTGGCTGGCTCTGTTGAGACCCTGAAGAACACCACCACTCCGATGAGCTGGTGCGGTGCGTTGAACACGCTGGACGGCTGGTCCTCCATCAAGAGTTCCATGATTGAGCTGTTCGAAGGCAAGTACGCAACCGGCGCTGACTACTGCGCTTACTTGGATACCCTGTGCGGCTAATCCTATAATAAATCACGGTACGCCGTCAAGCGGTGCGGCTGTAATGGATTTATTCAGGATTCCCTCAATCTGAACAGAGGCGGCACCTGAATGGGGGCCGCCTTTGCTTATGACATTTCATTTTTGAGGTATTACCAGTATGAAAAAGAACAAGACAATGATTTTCCTATTCATTCTGCCCACCGTTCTTTGCCTGTTGTTCATGTATGTCTATCCGGTCGTTCGGACAGTTATCATGAGTTTCTTTAAGGTAGAGAGCCTTACGGCATCTACAAGCACATGGAGCTTCTATGGGCTGCAAAACTATTTCAAAATCCTGCGCAATGCCGGTTTTATCAGTTCCATAAAAAACATGGTGATGATTTGGCTGGTAGGCGGCATCATTACCATGTGCCTGTCCATGTTGATGGCCGTGATTTTGACCAGTGGCATCCGCGGCGCAAAATTCTTCAAGGCCGCCATTTATATGCCCAATATCATCAGCGCCGTGGCACTGGCCACCATGTGGATTCAGTATGTGTTCAACTATGATTATGGTCTGCTGAACCAGATCGTCAAAGCATTCGGCGGCGAGAATGTCCGCTGGCTGGGTACGGACCTGATTTTCTGGGCTATGATGATTGCTTTCATTTTTGGCAGTGTTGGTTACTATATGCTGATTTTCATCAGCGGCATCGAAGGTATCCCGCAGGATTTGTACGAAGCTGCCACTATCGACGGCGCGAATATCTTTGACCGCTTCTTCCAGATTACGCTGCCCCTGCTGAAAGGCGTCATCCGTACCTGCGTTACTTTCTGGAGCATCAATGCTACCACATTCTTCCTGTGGACGAAGATGTTCTCCCCCATTAACACGGAAACGGCCACCATTGTGCCCGTTGTGTACCTGTACGATACGGTGTTTGGCGGCAAGGGCGTTGTCGAGCGCGATGCTGGTGCAGGCGCAGCGATTGGCGTTGTGCTGACTTTGATTATCATTGTTGTGTACGTTATCACCAACCTGATCTTGAAAGACTCGGATCTGGAGTATTAAGGTAGGAGAGCAGTTATGGGAAAATATCACGATAGAATCAACTGGAAGAAAGAGCTTCAGCTTCTGCCCGGTTATATCATTGTTTGCGCGTGGGTCGCGCTTACGGCTGCCATCCTGTTCTGGATTGTCTGCGCCAGCCTTTCCTCAACAAAGGAAATTCTGACGGGCCGTGTTATGGACTTTTCCAATGGCCTGAAGTGGGATAACTACGTCACAGCTTGGAACACCCAAAATGTATCGCTGTATTTCTTCAACAGCTTGGTTTATGCTATTGTTTCCTGTGTGGGCGTATTGCTTATTTCCGCGCCCGGTGCTTATGTGCTTTCTCGCTGGAAGTTTGTCGGCGGTAAGGCCATCCGTATCGGCTTGGTCATTGCCATGAGTGTTCCCACCATTATGATCATCATGCCTCTCTACTCTTTGGCTGTGCAGTGGGGCATCAAGGGGCGCGTGCTGTTGGTTGTGCTGTACATTATGCTGCGCGTACCGTATACCACGATTTACCTACTGGATTTCTTCTCCTCACTGTCCCGGTCTTATGAGGAGGCGGCCTACATTGACGGATGCAGCCATTCTCGGACGTTCTGGCAGATTATGCTGCCGCTGGTTCAGCCCGCCATTATTACGGTTACGATTTTCAACTTCATGTCTGTGTGGAACGAGTTCTTCATGGCGTTGATTTTCACTACCAGTGATTCTATGACCCCTGTTGGTGTCGGTTTGTTGCAGATTGTCAACGCAATGAAATATTCCGGCCAGTACGGTGCTATGTTTGCCGCAGTTATCATTGTGTTCATGCCTACTTTCCTGCTGTATCTTTTCCTGTCTGAAAAGATTATTGTCGGTGCTACCAGTGGCGGCGTTAAGGGCTGATTTGACTTTCCTCCATTCAAAATATTACGTTTCAAGGAGAATCCTTATATGAATGATGTAAGAAAAATGGGCCGCGTGACGATTCCCACTGATACGGACGCAGTGTCTGAAACCCTCGACCTGTTGAAGCGCTGGGGCGCGGATGCCATCCGCGACTGCGATGGCACTGAGTTCCCGCAGGAGCTAAAGGACACCGGCGCAAAGATTTACGCCACCTATTACACTACCCGTAAGGACAACGCATGGGCAAAGGCCAACCCCGACGAAACCCAGCAGTGCTACATTATGACGCCGTTCTACACCGCTGAAGGCGGTGCGCTGACCATCCCCCTGATGACGGGCATCAGCCGTGAACTGATGAAAGTCAACGACCATGACGATATTGCCCGCTGGTGGGAGGTCATGGACCGCACGACGGGCGAGCCTGTCCCCACCGCCGACTGGCACTATGATGCCGCCCGCGAAAGCGTTGTCATCGACCCCCCCGCCGCTTACCACGAGTACACGGTCAGCTTTTTGGCGTACCTGATTTGGGATCCCGTGCACATGTACAACTCGGTCATCAATGACTGGAAGGATGTCGAGC
>ERZ773239.2653-NODE-2653-length-9899-cov-8.685900_pt1 | contig 9899 bp, 9 predicted proteins | sample MGYA00580521_ERZ773239 | MGnify/ENA primary metagenome ERZ773239 (study PRJEB29015, sample SAMEA2737801) | human gut metagenome | biome: human gut; feature: human-associated habitat; material: faeces | place: China | collected 2012 ... | reverse complement strand
TTTGGTTAATATTTACAAATACTAATCTTTATTGGATATTGTTTTTTGAAAAAAGAAATTTACTTTATTTGTAAAATAATTTTAACTAGCACAACAGATTAATTTATATAAAGGTTTTGCTTCTAAGCAATACATAAAACAACATTTAAATAGTACTGTATAATAAAATATCTACTACAAGATTTATTTCTTTAGTAGCTATTTTATGTTTAAATTTTTATAATAATGATTTATATAAATTAGCTATATCTTCTACACTTGTTTCTTTTGGATTTCCTGGTCTACATGCATCATCATATGCTGATTGAGCTAAGAAATCTATATCTTCAACCTTAACTATATCTTTTAAATTTGATGGTATTCCTATATCACTTGAAAGCTTTTTAACTGCATCTATAGCTGCTTTTCTATATTCTTCAACACTCATATTTTCTACATTTTCCACACCCATAGCTTTTGCTATATATTTATATTTATCACCAGTTACTTCTGCATTGTACTCCATAACTGTTGGAAGTATTATTGCATTGGCTACACCATGAGGAGTATCATATAAAGCACCTAGCGGATGTGCCATTGAGTGAACTATTCCTAATCCTACATTAGAAAATCCCATACCTGCTATGTATTGACCTAATGCCATACCTTCTCTACCTTCTTTTGTATTTTCAACTGCTCCTCTTAAATGTTTTGATATTAATTCTATTGCTTTTATATGGAACATATCACTCATTTCCCATGCTCCTCTTGTTATAAGTCCTTCTATTGCATGAGTTAATGCATCCATTCCTGTAGCTGCAGTTAAGCCTTTTGGCATACTTTCCATCATATCTGGGTCTACTATTGCTACAACTGGTATATCATTAGTATCTACACATACAAATTTTCTATTTTTCTCAGCATCTGTTATAACATAGTTTATAGTAACTTCTGCTGCTGTTCCTGCTGTTGTTGGTACAGCTATTATAGGTACACATTTATTTTTAGTTGGTGCTACTCCTTCTAGGCTTCTAACATCTTCAAATTCTGGATTATTTATTATTATACCAATTGCTTTAGCTGTATCTATAGATGAGCCTCCGCCTATTGCTATTATATAATCTGCATTAGATTTTTTATAAGCATTAACTCCATTTTGAACATTTTCTATTGTCGGATTTGGCTTTATATTAGAGTATATTTCATATTCAAGATTTGATTCTTCTAATATATTTGTTACTTTTGTTGTTACATTAAATTTTATTAAATCTGGATCTGAACATACAAATGCTTTTTTTAAATTTCTTCCTTTTACTTCATTTACTATTTCTTTTATTGCTCCTGATCCATGGTAAGAAGTTTCATTTAAAACTATTCTATTCGCCATATAATACCTCTCCTTTATCTTAAGCATATTTTTTAATACTTTATACTTATATTATAGTTTTTATATTATTTCTATGATTTTAATGGATTAAAAATGTAACTATTTTAACTTTTTTTATTTTATTTAAATTTTAAAAAACTCCAATTAAATAAATTGGAGTATTCTTATTATTCATTAATTTTTATAACTCTTTTTGCAATACTAGCACAGTGGTCTGATATTCTTTCAAGATTAGTCAATAAATCTAAGTATATTATTCCAGCATCTATGCCACATGAATTATAATTTATTCTTTCCATATGTTTATTTTTATATGCTTTTTCCAACATATCTACTTCACTTTCTAATTTTAAAACATTTTTTGCAACACTAGTATTATTCTCTTTCATTGCATTAAGAGATAAGTTATAACACTCTAAAACCTTATTGTAAATTTCTACTATTTCATCTTTAGCACTATCTGACAATTCAATATTACCATTTATAAACCATTGAGCAAGTTCTGCAATATTTTCTGATAAATCGCCAACTCTTTCTATATCATTTACTGTATGAAATAGTAAATCTAAAGAAAATCTCATTTTATCATCTAAAGTTTTATTTGATAGTTTAATTAGATAGTCTAAAATCTTTCTTTGTTGTTCATTCACTATCTTTTCTTTTTCAAATGTCATATTTACATCTTCTTGAGATTTTTTTAAGAATCCATCCATAGAAAAAACTAAACTTTTCTTTGAGTTTTTTCCCATTCTAAGAACTTCTTTTATTGTGTTTCCAAAAGCTATAGATGGAGTTTCTAACATTCTTTCATCTAAATATTTTATTACTCTATTCTCATTATCTTCTTCTTGACCTTTATCGGGTATAATTAACATTGCTAGCTTAACTATATATTTAGAAAATGGTAATAATAATACAACATTTATTAAATTAAATAGTGTGTGTGAATTTGCTATTTGTCTAGATATATCAGTTGGGTCTAAACGTGTAACTATCATAGTTATAGGTTTATTTAAAATAAACATAAATAATAAAGTTCCTATTACGTTAAAACATAAGTGCATTAAAGCAGCTCTTTTAGCATTTTTATTTGTTCCTATACTTGATAATAAAGATGTAGTACAACTACCTATATTATCTCCATATAAAATAGGTAATGCTCCATGTAATGGCATAAGACCTTGAGAAGCTAATGCTATTAGTATACCCATAGATGCACTAGAACTTTGTAAGCAAGTAGTCATTAAAAATCCAGCAATTAATGCTAATATTGGTTGATTTGCAATACTTGCTAATATACTTCTTACAAAAGGGTATTCTGATAATGGGGCTACTGCATCTTTCATAAATCTCATACCTATAAATAATATTGCAAAACCTATTAGTATTTCAGATATATTTTTAAGAGTAGGTTTAGATTTTAACCCGATCATGTATAAAACTATACCTATTCCAAGAGCTATTGATGATAATATACTAACATCAAAGGATACTAATTGAGCAGTAACTGTTGTTCCTATGTTTGCTCCCATTATAATCCCAATTGCTTGATACAATGTCATTATTCCTGCATTAACAAATCCAACTACCATAACAGTAGTTGCACCACTACTTTGTATAATACCTGTAACAACAGCTCCTACTAAAACTCCCATAACAACATTGCTTGTTAAAAGTTCTATAGCTTTTTCTAATTTGGGACCTGTTGATTTTTGAAGACCTTCTCCCATTATGTTCATACCATAAAGAAATAATCCAAGGCCTCCAATAAGACTTATAAGAATGTACACTTTGTCACCACCTTAAAAGTTATTTTTATGATATTATAATAACCAAAAGCTATAAAACTTATGTTAATACTGTATTCTATTTATAAAATTTAATTTGATATATGTTATATAATAGTGTAAAATTTTCATGAAAAAATTTATTATATGGAGAGAAACATGAGTCAAATTATTCAAACACAAAAAGGAAAAAAGAAAAGCTCATTTATTGAGTTTTTAAAAAAGGAATGTGTTCTAGTTATAGCAGTTACTCTTGCTATACTTAGTTCTTTTATTTCTATACCTAAATTGTCTTACATTGACTTTAAGGTACTTATATTATTATTTAATCTTATGGTGGTAGTTGCTGCTTTTAAAGAGTTAAAGGTTTTAGATAGCATAGCCATAGGTTTACTAAAAAAATGTAATACTTATACATCTATATCTTTAGCACTTGTATTTATAACTTTTATATCTTCAATGATAGTTACTAATGATGTTGCCCTTATTACATTTGTTCCACTTAGTATTGTTATTGCAAGAAAAGCAAATATTAATGTTTTAAAAATAGTAGTATTTCAAACATTAGCTGCTAATCTTGGAAGTAGTTTTACTCCTATGGGTAATCCTCAGAACTTATTTATATATTCTTTTTATAATTTAAGTCCTATAGACTTTTTTAAGATAACTTTACCTATAGTTATTTTAGCAGTATTATTTTTAGTTTTACTTGTTTTTAAAGATAAAAAGATGAATTTAAGTTTAGATTTAGAAGATGTTAAAATTGATAATAAAAGAGATGTTTATTTATTTGGTGGGTTATTTTTAATAATATTATTATCAGTTTTCCATGTTATTGATTATAAGGTTACTTTTTTAATAACTATTGTTATGGTTTTAATTTTAAATAAAAAGTTATTTTCACAAGTTGATTATTCTTTATTAATTACTTTTATAGGATTTTTCATATTTGTTGGAAATATTTCAACTATGGATGTTGTAAAAAACTTTATGGAAGGTATTTTAAATAGTCCTAAGTCTACATTTTTAGCCTCAGTACTTTCTAGCCAAGTTATTAGTAATGTTCCTGCTACTATGCTTTTATCTGGATTTACTGATCACTTTAAAGAGTTACTTTTAGGTGTAAATATTGGTGGTATGGGTACATTGATAGCTTCTCTTGCTAGTGTTATTTCTTATAAGATTTATGCTAGTGAATTTGGAAATGATAATTATATGAAATCTTTTACTTTTTATAATATATTAGTTTTAGTTATATTTGTTCCACTCGCTTATATGTTTATGGTTTTATAGTATCTAAATATAGTTATAAGACTATGTTAAACTATTTGGTTGGTAAACAAATCATTAAATAAATTAAAAATGACTAGTGTTATTGATAATAATATACCAATAATCTAGTCATTTTTTAATACTTTACTCCATAATATTTAAAATTATAAATTTCCATCCATTCTATATTTTACATTTTGATAATCCTCATCTGTATTAGATGGATAAATAAACTCTTTATTACCTATCTCTATATAAAGTTTACTTTTATCATGTGTTATATGAAGTATTATATCGTCATCATCTAAAATATCATGTGTGTCAGAGTATAATGAACATATATATATGCCATTATCAGTATAATTACCATCTTCATCTGGGAACATATATAAATCCCAAGGATGTAAATTGTATTCTTCATTACCTATAGTTATACTTCCTTTTAATTCTTCACTAAACTTAAGTCTTTGCCAAACAAAATGAGATTTATGTATTTTTCCATCTAGTTTAATATCAATTTTACTCACTTTATTTCCATTTTCATAAACTTGTACATCTTTATAAGTTTCCTTAAATGGCTTAGGATATAGAAATAAAATTACCCCTACTAATGTTACTACACCTAGCGTTGTTAATTTCTTTAACGTATTCATTTTTATCTCCCTTATTAAAATATCAACCTCAAAATATAATATTTATTAACTTTTATTATATGGAATAACTTTTATGAACTTTCTTATTTATAAATAGTATCATTTTTTGATTGTACCATAACCACCATATTCTTTAATATATAAATTTATAAAAATAAATATCCAAGAGTTCAAATTTTGAATTCTTGGATATTTTAATTTATATATTATCATCTACATCAATATCATGTATTTCATTTATATGTTCAATTATCCTACTTATATGAAAGTTATAAACTGGACTTACATTTTCTTTAATTTCTATATTTTTATCTAATTTCTCATATAAATCCTTAGATTTAATATAATTTTCTTTATTTAAATAACACTTATCTTTCATATGTTCTAATACCTGAAGATGTAAATATATTTGCTTACACTTATTTATAGTTTTATTTATTGATTTATTATCTACTTCATCGTTACTATATTCTAATTCATCTAAAAAGTTTTTATATAAACCTTCTAATTTTGTAATTTCATTTTTTAAAGATGATATATCAACATGATTTCCTTTTTCTATTTCACTTTTTAATAATATTATTGATGTATTTTCAATTTCTCTAATTTCATTGTATATACGACCTAAATAATTAGGTCTATAAATAAAGTAATTTACACATACTCCAATTAAAATCCCTATTGATGTATCTACTATTCTGTGAAAAGAATATGCTATTGGATTATTTGTTCCTACTCCTAAATATATTGCGCAATATACAACACAAGCAATACTTATAGAGTTATTTATCTTTAATACATTACAAATATATATAGTTGTAATTATACCTAAACACGATAATATTGGATTTCCAGGATGTATAAGCACAAATATAAAACCTATTAGACCTCCAATAAATGTTCCTTTTAATCTATTTAATCCAGCTGTTAAAGAACCTTTTACAGTTGTTTGCATACATACAATACAAGCTATTGCTGCAAATAATGTGTTATCAACTAGATGTAAGTGTCCAGCTAAAACACATATCATAACACCTATACCTGTTTTTATATTTCTCATTCCAGGTTTATGTAATTTCAAGTTTCCAACTCCCTTCCCATTTATGATATCATAATTTAATAAGTAAAATAAATAGGATTATATATAAATTATATAATATATTACTACTTTATTTTATATTTAATTCTTACCATTAAAAATTCGCTTCGCTTGAGCGACGTGTCGGCGAAACATTACCAAATATCATTTTACGCTTATAAAGTTATTAATATTACATCTATTAAAATTTTATCCACAAAAACTTTATATCATAGCTTTCTTATACGTAAAAAATAAGGTAAGCTATATATTGTATAACTTACCTTAATCTTATCTATATCTCTATACTTTCATTAAAATCAACTATTAATACCTTTGCATCACAGTTTTTCTCAACTTCTATTTTAAAGTCTTGTGGCGACTGTGCTATTGGTGGCCATGTGTCATAATGTATCGGTATAACTACATTTGGTTTTAACATTTTAACAGCTTCAATAGCTTCCTCTGGTCCCATAGTAAAATTATCTCCTATTGGAAGTAAGGCATAATCTATATTATTCATTCTACCTATTAATTGCATATCGCCAAATAATGCAGTGTCTCCTGCAAAGTATATAGTTTTTCCGTAAAAATCTATTATAAATCCACAAGCAACTCCTCCTTCTATACCTGCACTGTGTATTGCTTGGGTAACCTTTACAGAACCAAATTCAAAGTTGAATTTTCCACCAATGTTCATTCCATGAGAATTGCAACCTTTACTTTCTGCCATGTTTGCTATTTCTGCTGTACTTATTATTGTTGCACCAGTTCTTTTAGATATTTCTATAGCATCTCCTATATGGTCAAAATGGGCATGTGATACTAATATATAATCACATTCTACTTCATTTGGATTAGTTTTATTTACTGGGTTATCTGTAAAAAATGGGTCTATTAATATAGTTACATTATCTTTTGTTAATGAAATGTTAGCATGACCGTTGTATTTTAATTTAATCATCTGTATTCCTCCGTTTTATTTATATTGTAAATTATACCATATAATATATTTATTAAAATAATATAATCTTGTTTATATTTTACTTTTTATAACACTTGATTATTATAGACTGTACAATATATGTTATATTCAAATTATACTTTTAATTATCATTAAATTTAGTTGGTAAAATAGCCTTACAATTATATGCTTCTTTTAATTGCATTACTATATTATCATTATCATTCATTATATCACTTGCACTAAATAATATATTTCCACTTACATATTCATACTCTCTATTTATTTCTATTTGTTTATAAATCTCACTTGCTATATCTAAATCATTTATATTTTGACCTATATAAAGTCTTACTCCACTATCTTTGACTACATCATTCCACCAACTTACCATAACTTCATAATTAATATCATTATTATCTGTGCTCCAGTAAATTTGAGGAGCTATATAATCTACAATATGTTCATCTATCCATGTTAAAGTATCCATATAAAGATCATAATAACTTTCTAAGCTATTTGACTCTGAGCCAATTAAATCACTACTTTTATTTTTCCAAACTCCATATGGGCTAACTCCAAACTGAACTGATGGTTTTGTAGATTTTATTACTTTGTATATAGTTCTTATAAGATTATTTACAGCTTCTCGTCTATTATTTGCAACTTCACCTTCTCTATCTTCCCCTTCTGGTAATGGATAATCATAAGGGTAAAAATAATCATCAAAATGTATTCCATCTACATCATATTTTTTTATTATCTCATAAACTGTTATTGCAACATATTCTATAACTTCAGGATTTTCAGGGTCATAAAATAATGCATTGTTAAATTCTAATACCCACTCTGGTTTTATTCTAGCAGGATTGTTTGGTGCTAATTCATTTAAATCTGTTCCTTGTGTTGTTATTCTATATGGGTTTAGCCAAGCGTGAAATTCCATATCTCTTTTGTGGGTTTCTTCTATCATAAATTGAAGTGGATCATATCCTGGATATTTTCCTTGCTCTCCTGTAAGATATTTAGACCATGGATTTATATATGATTTGTATAATGCATCTGAAGTTGGTCTTATTTGGACAAATATAGCATTTATGTTTAATGACTGGAGTTTATCTAATATTTCTATAAATTCTTGTTTTTGGGCTTCTGGGTTATCAAGTGTTTTAGGCCAGTCAATATTATACACACTTGCTATCCATACTCCTCTAAATTCAACTAATGTACATCTATTATACATTTATATCTCCCCTTATAAACTTATTTTTTCTGCCTCCTTTTTTAATACTTTATATATTTCATTTTGATGTAATATTTTATGTTTTGGCTATGTTTTAAATGAATGTTGAAAATGATACAATATAATTAACTTCACAATTGTTATATATTACGAAACGTAAACTAAGATTGATATGGGGGCATATATGGATAAAAAAAATGATAATATAGCAAAAAAGATGTATATTAAAATATTGATTGTACTATTTTCAGTTAGTGCAGTAGTTGCAATTGGAGGTAGAATAGTTAAACAAATACTACGAGGATATGGTTATGTTTTTCATTCTTGGTTAAATGTTACTTATTTAGTAGCTTGGGTATTAATGATAGGTCTAATTTTAATTATACCTTTTACATATTTAAACGTATGGCTTGGAGGTATTATTATACCGTTTGTCTTATTTGTTGCATTTATTTGGGGAACTATTGGATACAATGAAGAAATTAGAAAAGGAGAATACATTGTAACTGAGACACAACAAATAGGTGAAAAAGCTATTCGATACTATGAGAATATTAACATCTTTTTTATGAAATTTAATCACGAGGAATATGTACGATAACATTTATAGAAAAGAAAATTTATATTATACTTATCTTTACTATAAATATTTTTCAATAGTATTTTTAAACATAGATTTAAATTACTCAAGTTAATAAGTTGAGAATTAATTATAAATAGAAAAATTGGGGGATTATATGGGAAAAGTAATTAGGTTAAGTTTATTTTTAATTGCTATATCATTGTTTTTAAAAGGGTGCAGTAATTCAAAAGAAGATATAACTTTGGATATTAATAAAAATGAAAATATCATTGAGACTAATAATATTAAGCAAATTATTTCTAATGATATTCATTTAAAAGAAACCGAAGAACAAGAATTGATAAATATAATAGAATCAGTAGAAAAAAATAAACCTACTATGTCAGATGAAGAACGATATGATTTAAGAGCTGATATATTCTCTAATTTAAATCAAGACCAAGTTCTTAAATTTGATGACTGTTATACTGTATTAAGCCAAGTTATTTTGGATGATAGATATAAAGAATTATTTGATAAGGAAAATAATCGATGGGATGCTTATGATAATAATGATTTATATGGAATCGTAAATATCATAAGATACGTATCTAATTCAGTAAAAAACCAAGCGTTTAAAAATGATTTAAATAGAGTTGAAGCATTGTGTTTATATGGATTAGAAAATAGAGATATAATTGCACTTATTGATGCAAGAAGAATAATGCGAGATATTAAATATCATATATTTGAAGTTCCATATTTTAAAGAGGGAGATGCTATAGTTGAAATAAATGAAGAAGATTACAGCATATATTATGGAGCAAGTGAAGTATTAGAAGGAGATAGATATAAAACAATGGGTATATATAGATATAATTAATAGGAGTTTTACTGAAAAATATGAGAATGTCTATAGATTTGTGTAAATAAGATTTTTTATAATTTATATTACTGGAAATTTCAAATTCCAG
>ERZ773239.2652-NODE-2652-length-9917-cov-46.143480_pt1 | contig 9917 bp, 7 predicted proteins | sample MGYA00580521_ERZ773239 | MGnify/ENA primary metagenome ERZ773239 (study PRJEB29015, sample SAMEA2737801) | human gut metagenome | biome: human gut; feature: human-associated habitat; material: faeces | place: China | collected 2012 ... | reverse complement strand
AGACTATGTGAGATAAATCACTACATGCGCGAACATATAATGTTTATCATTACAGGCCGTGTGCCTGTAATAGCTCAATCAGATGCGCTGATTAGACCTTAGCCACAGCCTCAACCAGAACCACTGCGTAGTAGACAGTCTTACTGTCAGCAGTCTTGAAGCCATCAACCTTAACGCCAGCCTTGACAGTAGCAGTCTTGCCGTTGTTGCTCATCTCAGTCTTTGCTTTGAACCCAGTCTGATTCAGACCAGCCAGAATCTCCAAAGCATAATTCTTGAATTCGCTGACGGAAGAAGTGCTCTTCTCAATCTCAACGGCAGTAACAATATACTTGTTATCGTTGACAGTGACAACCTTACCGTTCTCGTACTTCTCGACGTCCTCAGCCTTTGCATCCTTCAGCAGGTTCTTCAGCTCAGTGTTCAGGCTGGTCTTGCTCTCGAACTTAATAGTGTCGACCGTGCTGGTCTCGTCCCGCTTAGCATAGGTAGAAGCGACATCGCTCATAGCATCCAGAACGTGATCGTTCTTCAGCTTGTCAGTGACAGCGCAGCCAGTCAGCATGGACAGAGCCATGACGCCAACGAGAGCAATAGCCATGAGTTTCTTGAACATTTTCATAGTGATATTCCTCCAATAAAAAATATTTTTTATTTCGGCAAACCACTACAAGAACTTCGTGGTCTGTCTCGATGGGTTCAGTATAGTGCATTTTCACAGGATTGTCAAGATACGGTATTGTTTTCGGCATTTTGTCCAATCGGGAGCCGTGAAAAATAGCAAACTGCCCGTTAAATGTGCATTCGTGCTAAAATTTGTGCCAAAGATCCTCAAAAGCCGCCCTTTGCCTTACCCTTATAATAAGGGCAGCCGCTCTGTCTGCACAGGGGAAAATGGCCGAAAGCCCGTTCATGCTTTTACTGCCTTTTCAAACTCCGCTTCCAGCGCCTCGTTGACGGCGCGGACGGCGGCGGCATCGGGTTTGATGGCCGTGCGGTCATAGGTGAACAGGCCGTTCACCTCGTCCTCCACGTCGGTCAGCTGGGTGTACACCAGCGCCGACAGGCCCTTTTTCAGCTGCGGGAGCACCGTCTTGCGCTGCAGATCGCAGTAGCGCTCCGTCAGCTCTGCCCGGCTTCTGGCCGTGCCGTAGCCGTAGGTCTTCCGGGGCGGCTCATAGCCGGGCATGGGCCATGCAATGCCGCCGTACTCGCTGAGGGCCACCGTGCGCATGTTCGGGCGGATGCGGAGCGGATAGAAGTAGTTGTGGATGGAATGCACATCTCCCCCGCCCCGGTCGAACCAGCCGCTGGCCTCGTCCACCGGACGGGACGGGTCGAGGGCGCGGAGGATCTCGGTGGCTTTCCGTGCATCGAACTGCCCCCACCCCTCGTTGAACGGCACCCAGCACCCGATGCAGGGGTTCCGACCCAGCGCGGCTACCGTGTCGGCCAGCTCCCGGGCGTACTCCTCCCGGCTGTGGGCGCTGCCCCGGCCCAGAAAACCCCACAGCAGCTTCCCGTCCGGGGCGCGGCGCATCAAGGGCTGTAAGGCGTTGGTCAGGTAGGTGACGTACCACATCGGGTAGGCCCCGCCGCCGTTGACCATATCCTGCCAGACGATGATGCCCAGTTTATCGCAGTGGTAGTACCAGCGCTCCGGCTCGATCTTGGCGTGCTTGCGCAGCAGGTTGAAGCCCAGCTCCCGCACGGTGTGCAGTTCGTGCTCCACGGCGGCGTCGGAGGGCGGGGTGTAGAGGCCATCGGGCCAATAGCCCTGATCCAGCAGGCCGTTGAGCAGGATGGGCCTGCCGTTCAGGAAAAACCGCCGGATGCCTTTTGCATCCTCTTTGCACTCCCACTTGCGGAGGGCGAAATAGCTGTGGACGGTGTCGAAGCCCTCTTCTTCGCCCTGTGTCGTGCCGACCGTCAGATCATAGAGGAAGGGGCTGTCGGGGCTCCACGGAAAGAAATGCTCTTCGGCGATGTTCAGGGTCACTTCGCCGTCCCGGTCGGCCTCGTCGCTGCCCCAGTCCTCGGCGATGGTCACGCCGCCGGCCCGCACCACGGCCCAGAGGTTCACCGCGCCGCCGGGCTTCGAGGTATGGACTTTCACGGTCACGGTCCGGGCGTCGTAGTCCGGAGTGACGGTCAACGTATCAATGTAATTTTCCGGCACCCGCTCCAGCCACACCGTCTGCCAGATGCCGCTCTGGGCCGGGTAGAACATCCCGCCGGGCCGGAGGGTCTGCTTGCCTCTCGCCTGCGTGCCGGTGCCGGTGGGGTCCTGCACCGCCACCCAGAGGGTGTTGCGGCCCTGCGGGCGGAGCAGGTCGGTGATGTCCAGCGTAAAGGGCCAGTAGCCGCCCCGGTGTCCCCCGGCCAGACGGCCATTGACCTCCACCGCGCAGGCGTAGTCCACCGCCCCGAAGTGGAGCAGGACGTGCCCGCCCTCGCCCGCCGGGGGCGTGAAGATACGGTGGTAGTGGAGCCACTGGCCGGGCTGCAACGTCCGGCCCACACCGGAGGCTTTGGCCTCGGGCGAATAGGGTACGAGGATAGCGCCGTCCCACTTTGCTGGGAACTCCGAGCTCTGGGTGATGGCGTAGTCCCACGGGCCGTTCAGGTTGACGTAGCTGTCCCGGCGCATACTCGGGCGGGGATATTCGGGGAGCGGATGCATGGAACTACCTCACATTCACTTTTTATAGGCTGCGGCCAGCTTTTCCAGTGCGGGCAGGCTGCGCTTCACCTTCTCGGTGTCGATGCAGTAGGCAAAGCGGACATAGCCCTTCACGCCGAAGGTGTCGCTGGGGACCAGCAACAGATCGAACTCCCGGGCCTTGAGGCAGAAGGCGTTGGCGTCCTCTTCCAGCGCCTTCGGGAAGATATAAAATGTACCGCCGGGGCGCTCCACTTCAAAGCCCAGCTCGGTGAGCTTATCGTACAGCAGGTTCATGTTCGTCTCGTAGACGGACAGATCACTGGTGACGTCGAGGCACTCGGCAGTGGCTTTCTGGATGATGCTGGGCGGGCAGTTGTGGCCGGTGAAGCGGGAGATCTGGGCCATCATGTCCACCAGCACGTCTTCGCCCTCGCAGCCGGGCCGGACGGCCACATAGCCCAGACGTTCGCCGGGCAGGCTCAGGCTCTTGGAGAAGGAGAAGCAGGTCAGGGTGTGGGGGTAGAACGCTGCCGGGTAAGGCACCTTTTTGCCGTCGAAGGCGATGTCACGGTAGGGCTCGTCGCTGACGAGGAAGATGTTGTGGCCGAAAACTTTGCTCTTTTCGGTCAGGATGTCGGCCAGACGGCTCAGGGTCTCGGCGGAGTAGACGACGCCGGTGGGGTTGTTCGGGGTGTTGATGAGGACGCAGGTGACGTTCTCGGTCAGCATCTCTTCAAAGGCGTCGAGATTCGGCTGGAAAGCCGGTGCCTGAGGCGGCACGACCTTGAGCACAGCGCCGGTCCCCTCCACATAGGGGCCGTACTCGGGGAAGTAGGGGGCGAAGGTCAGCACCTCGTCGCCGGGCTTTGTCACAGCGCGGATGGCGTGGGCGATAGCGCCCGCCGCACCGGTGGTGGGGAAAATATCCTTCTGCTCATAAGGCAGGCCGAAGGTCTTTGCCAGATGGGCCGCAACGGCGGTGCGGAAGCCCGGGTCGCCCTGACTGGGGCAGTAGCCGTGGAGGGCGACAGGCTCTTCCTCGGCCAGCAGGGTCTGCATGGCTTTGGTGAACTTGTCCGGGCAGGGGACGCTGGGGTTGCCCAGCGAGTAGTCGAACACGTTCTCATAGCCTATCTCGGCGGCGCGCTGTTTACCGTACATGAAAGTCTCGCGGATGACGCTCTTGTGGCCCAGCATGGCGCGGTAAGTCTCGTTCAGCATAATACTTTCCCTCTTTTTTATTGATCCTCTTCCGGCAGGGCGGAGGCATAGCTCTGCTCCACCTTCACCATACAGCAGTATCCCGGGTCCTGCTCCTTGACGAAATTGCACATCTCGGCCAGCCGCGCGTCCTTGTCGCCGGTGTAGCCCGCCGGGAACACGAGGTCGAACAGCACGTTGGTGTGGCTGTCCCCCGGCACGATGCGCAGGTCATGGATGGACAGACGAGGGTCCATCTGGCGGGCTTTTTCCATCAAACGGCTCCGCAGGACGCCTACGGCGGCGTCCGACGTCACGATGGGGTCGTAGTGGATGGTGACCTGTAAGTGGTCTTTTTTCAGAAAATCCCGCTCGATGTTGTCGATGATGTCGTGGGCTTCCAGCGGGTCGGCCTCGGCGGGAAACTCGATGTGGAGCGAGGCGAACTGATGCCCCGGGCCGTAGTCGTGGACCATCAGATCGTGGACGCCCAGCACCTCCGGGTAGCTCATGACGGTGTGCTCGATGTGCTCCACCAGCTCTGGCGAGGGGCTTTCGCCCAGCAGGGGGCTGAGGGTGTCCATCATAAGCCCCCAACCCGACCAGAGGATGAACGCCGCCACTGCCACGCCCATGAGGCCGTCCAGCACGTCCCAGCCCGTCAGGTGGGAGAGGACGGTGGACAGGAGCACGGCGCTGGTGGTCAGCACGTCGTTCCGGCTGTCGGCGGCGGTGGCCATCAGAGTCTCGGAGTCGATGCGCTGGCCGATGGTCTTGTTGAAGCGGCTCATCCAGAGCTTGACGCCGATGGACGCCGCCAGTACCCCCACACTGAGCCAGCTGAACACCACTGCCGTCGGATGCAGCACTTTGAGCACAGATTCTTTCAGCAGCGAAAGCCCGATGGCGAGGATGGTGACGCAGACCACGAGGCCCGCCAGATACTCGTACCGGGCGTGGCCGTAGGGGTGCTTTTCGTCCGGACCTTTGGCCGCCAGACGGAAGCCCACGAGGCTCACCACGTTGGACGAGGCGTCCGAGAGGTTGTTCAGGGCATCGGCCATGATGGCGATGGAGCCGAACAGCGTCCCCGCCGCCAGCTTGCCCAGACAGAGCAGGAGATTGCAGGCCATGCCCACGAGGCTGGCCAGATTGCCGTAGGCCGTGCGGACGGCGGCGTTCTTCGTATCGTCCGGGTGCCGGACGAACAGGCGGATGAGCAGTTGTGTCATAAAATTCCCTCTCAGCAGGTATTTTGATGCTACCAGTATAGCACTGCACTTTATGGTTTTGAAGTATTTCGGTAAAATTTTTCGGGTATGCAAAGCCCCCGGCGGGGAAGTTCCCTGCCGGGGGCGGAGTTTTTGGGGTCAAGCGCTCCTTACTTATCGGAGGGCTTGCTCAAATCGATGCTGCGGATGATCTTGCGCACGGGCAGCACGCTCTTGGCGTTCATGGACAGCTCGTCCACGCCCATCCGCAGGAAGGTCTCGGTGAGGGCGGTGTCTGCGCCCAGCTCGCCGCAGATGCCCACCCAGATGCCGTGGCGGTGGCCCGCGTCGATGGTCATCTTGATGGCCCGGAGCACAGCGGGGTGGTGCGGGTTGAAGAAGGGCTCCAGCTTTGCGTTCTGGCGGTCCAGAGCGCAGGTGTACTGGGTCAGATCGTTCGTACCGATGGAGAAGAAGTCGCACTCCTCGGCCAGCTCGTCGGCGATGAGGACAGCGGCGGGCGTCTCGATCATGGTGCCGACCTCCAGCTTCTCGTCGAACTTCTTGCCCTCAGCCCGCAGTTCCGCGCGGCACTCGTCCAGCACGGCCTTGGCGTCCTGCAGCTCCCGCAGACTGGTGATCATGGGGAACATGATGCTCATGTTGCCGTAAGCGGAAGCGCGGAGCAGAGCGCGCAGCTGGGTCTTGAAGAAATCCTTCCGGGTCAGGCAGATGCGGATGGCGCGGTAGCCCAGCGCGGGGTTTTCCTCGTGGTCGAGCTTCATGTAGTCCACGGTCTTGTCTGCGCCGATGTCGCAGGTGCGGACGACCACCTTGCGGGGTGCAAGGCTCTCGAGCACCTGCTTGTATGCCTCGAACTGGTAGTCCTCCGTCGGGAAGTCCTTGCAGTTGAGGTAGACGAACTCGGTGCGGAAGAGGCCGACGCCGCCGGCGTCGTTCTGCTGCACAGCGCCCACGTCGCCCATGCCGCCGATGTTGGCAAAGACGTTGATGGTCTTGCCATCGAGGGTGGTGTTGGGCTTGCCCTTCAGCTCCTGCAGCAGTGCCTGCTTTTTCTGGTCTTCCTGCTGGCGCTTTTTCAGGCTCTTGAGCAGGTCGGGGGTGGGGTCAACGTAGACACAGGCGTTGTAGCCGTCCACGACCGCCATCTTGCCGTCCCAGTCGTCCTGAATGTCCTTGCACTGGATGAGGGCGGGGATGTTCATGCTGCGGGCGAGGATGGCGGTGTGGCTGTTGGAGCTGCCCTCCCGGGTGATGAAGCCCAGCAGCAGGCTCTTGTCCATGCGGACCGTCTCGGACGGGGCCAGGTCCTCAGCCACGAGGATGCTGGGCTCAGTCCCCTGCAAAGTAGCATTGTCCACGCCCTGCAAAATGTCGAGGATGGCCTGTGCAATGTCGATGACGTCGGCGCTGCGAGCCTGCAAATAGGGGTCATCCATGGCGGCAAAAACGGCGGCCTGATTGTCGCCGGCGGTCTTGACGGCGTACTCAGCGCACTTGTGCTGGCCGTTGATGATCTCCTTGATGGCGTCCACAAAGTCGTCGTCATCCAGCATCATGGCGTGGATGTTGAACACCTCGGCGATGTCCTCGCCGGCCTCGGCCAGAGCCTTCTCGTACAGAGCGGTCTGCTGGTCGATGGCCTTGGCGCGGGCGTCCTCAAAACGGGCCACTTCAGCAGCGGTGTCGGCCACTTCGGCGGCAGAGATGACGGTATCTTTTTTCTTATAGATCTTCAGCTTTCCGATGGCAATGCCATTCAGGATGCTTTTACCGGTACCTACCTGCATTGCAATTTCTCCTTATTCTTGCTGTTTTGTGTTCCGTAACAAAAAGCCCCCGCAGGACATTCCCCGCAAGGGCTTCTCATCACGCTGGGCGATCAGACGTTCTCGCTCAGGAATTTCTGGATAGCTTCGGCGCAGGCGGCTTCGTCGTCGCCCTCCACCTTGATGGTGACCGTGTCGCCCTGCTTGACACCCATGCCCATCAGGGCCATCAGCTTGCGCAGGTCGCAGGTCTTGCCGCCCTTCTCGAGGGTGGCGGTGCTGGCAAAGCCCTTGGCCACCTTGACGAGCAGACCGGCGGGACGGGCGTGGATGCCGCAGGCATCCTTAACGGTATACTGGAATTCCTTCATGATCATTTTCTCCTTACTTCATCCGGTCCTCCTGAGCAGCTCACCCTGCCCCTCGGGACGCAGCACTCGAACTTTCTGGCTGCTGGATGTCTGCTTTTATTATAAACCTTAGTCGTTCTTTTTTCACCCTTTCATATTGCCGATTTTTTATCAAAAATTTTAGTAACATTGAACAGAATCTTTCTGCAAAAATACCACTACTGCACAATTATTCTGTTTCACCGTACTTTTTTGTACAGAATGACGGTTATTCGACGGGGTAGCCCTCGGCGTCCAGCGGCAGGTCGGTATACTGCACGGGCTGCTCCTGTGCAGCGTCCGGCTCGCCGGAAGTCTGCTGGGCCTGCCCCTCTGCACCCAGCTCGCCGTCGTGGCGCTCTCCCCAGTCCCCGCTGAAATCTTCTCCCGAGGTCTGCTGGGCCTGCCCGTCGGTCAGTTCATCCTCGTGCCGTTCGCCCCAGTCCCCGCTGAAGTCCTCGCCGGACACCTGTTCGGCCTCCTGCAGGGCCATCGCAGTCTGGGCGTCTTTCAGCCCGGTGACGGTGCCGGAGGGCTTTTCCAACAGATACGCACCCACGGCCTTTTTCTTGTAGACCAGCAGCACGCCGTAGCTGCTCACATCGCCCCGGCTGGCCGCCGGGATGAGCGCTGTCCACTTCTCCACCGTCTTGCCCTTGTAGCGGGTCAGGTCCATGCCGCTCTGCTGCACCACCCCGTTAAAGGCCGAAAAGCTGTCGTCCCACTTGCGGGGGATCTTCACCTTGTCGGCAGTGATGGACGCGCCGTCCACGTCCAGCCCGTAGCCCGTGAACCAGGTCTGGATGTCCTGCGCACTCTCGATTTTATTACTTGCCGCCGCGACAGCCACCGAGCGGGTGCTGATGTACCGCCCCAGCATGGCGCTGAACACCACCAGCGCACAGCACATCGCCCCCACGCCCAGCTTCTTGACGCTCGCCTTACTCAGTGTGACCACAAACATACCCTTGCCTCCCACCCATTCAGATTTGTCCGTACAGCATATGCGGGAGGCCGCGGTATCATGCAAAAACGGGGCCGCTTCTCTTTGCTGTCGCCGTTGACAAACAGGCCCGGAGAGGGTAAACTTAGGCAGAGATATTTGCAATTCATTTGCCTATGATAGATTATAGCAGTTTGCGTTTTTAATGCACAAGCAACATCCGCAAACTGCATATCGCAAATATGCTATTTTGATAGGCACTATTTTTGAAAATTGCGATAAAAGGAGAAATCATTATGCCGAACAATAATATCCGCACCCGTTTTGCTCCCTCGCCTACGGGTTATATGCACGTTGGCAACCTGCGCACGGCTCTGTACACCTACCTGATGGCCAAGCACGATGACGGCACCTTCATCCTCCGCATCGAGGACACCGACCAGGGCCGCTACGTGGAGGGCGCTGTGGATGTCATCTACAACACCCTGCGGGAGACCGGCCTGCTGTGGGACGAAGGCCCGGACATCGGCGGCCCCGTCGGCCCCTACGTCCAGAGCGAGCGCATGGGCATGTTCAAGCAGTATGCCGAGCAGCTGGTGGCTGAAGGCAAGGCATATTACTGCTTCTGCACCGAGGAGCGTCTGGAAGCCCTCCACGCCGAGCAGCGCGCCCACGGTGAGATGACCCACTACGATGGCTGCTGCCGCGACCTGCCCAAGGAAGAGGTGGAAAAGCGCCTCGCCGCCGGTGAGCCTTATGTCATCCGCCAGAAGATCCCCCGCGAGGGCGTGACCGGCTTCGACGATATGGTCTACGGCCACATCGAGGTCAACAACAGCGAGATGGACGACCAGATCCTCATCAAGACCGACGGTATGCCCACCTACAACTTCGCAAATGTCGTGGACGACCACCTCATGGGCATCACCCACGTCATCCGCGGCAGCGAGTATCTGTCCTCCACCCCGAAGTATAACCTGCTGTACCAGGCTTTCGGCTGGAACATCCCAAACTATATCCACTGCCCGCCGGTCATGAAGGACGCTCAGAACAAGCTGTCCAAGCGCAACGGCGACGCCAGCTATCAGGATCTCGTTGCAAAGGGCTACCTGACCGAGGCTATCCTGAACTACATCTGCCTGCTGGGCTGGAGCCCCAAGGGCGAGTACGCCGAGCAGGAGATCTTCTCTCTGGCTGATCTGGTCAAGATCTGGACGCCGGACGGCATCTCCAAGTCTCCCGCCATCTTCGACCCCCTCAAGCTGCGGGCCATCAACGCCGAGTATATCCGCCGCCTGTCCCCCGAGGAGTTCCTCGCCAAGGCGGAGCCCTGGATCGACAGCGCCGTCCATACCCCCATCAACAAGAAGCTGCTCTGTGCAAACCTGCAGCCCCGCTGCGAGGTCCTGGGCGAGATCCCCGAGCAGCTGGACTTCTTCGACGCCATGCCCGAGTATGACGTGAGCCTCTACGCCAACAAGAAGCAGAAGACCACCCCTGAGTCCGCAAAGGAGGCACTGGAAGCCCTGCTGCCCGTGCTGAGCGACGAGGTACTGGACTTCAATGACCGTGACACCGTCTTCGACGCCTGCAAGGCCAAGGCCGAGGAGCTGGGCAAGAAGAATGGCTGGCTGCTCTACCCGCTGGGCATCGCCCTCTCCGGCAAGCAGCGCACCCCCGGCGGCGGCACCGACCTCGCCTGCATGATGGGCCGCGAAA
>ERZ773239.2651-NODE-2651-length-9934-cov-9.548537_pt1 | contig 9934 bp, 8 predicted proteins | sample MGYA00580521_ERZ773239 | MGnify/ENA primary metagenome ERZ773239 (study PRJEB29015, sample SAMEA2737801) | human gut metagenome | biome: human gut; feature: human-associated habitat; material: faeces | place: China | collected 2012 ... | reverse complement strand
AGCACTTGGCTACGGACCAAGGTGTCGGGAGTTCGAATCTTCTCGCGCACGTATGAAAAGAGACATGATATTATCATGTCTCTTTTTTGTCATAGAAAATTGCATGTAATTTGTCGCATGAAATCTTTTGTTGCGAAATATACAAAAACAGTATAAAATATTTTTAAAAAGCATCGTATCGTAAAAGAACGAGAGCAGGAGGAAAATAAAATGCTTCAGGGAAAGACAGTACTTCTTGGTGTAACAGGAGGGATTGCAGCATACAAGATGCCGAATGTGGCGCGGATGCTAAAGAAAATGCATTGTAACGTACATGTTCTGATGACACAGAATGCAACAAACTTTATTACAGCAACAACATTTGAAACACTGACCGGCAATAAATGTCTGATTGATACATTTGACCGTAATTTTGAATTTTCGGTGGAACATGTTGCATTGGCAAAGCAGGCAGATCTTGTATTACTTGCACCGGCAACTGCAAATGTGATTGGTAAGATAGCAAACGGGATTGCGGATGATATGCTGACTACGACAGTGATGGCATGTACCTGTAAAGTACTGGTTGCACCGGCGATGAATCATAATATGTATCACAATTCGATCGTGCAGGAGAATCTGGAAAAACTGAAGCGGCATGGGTATGAGATGATAGATCCGGTATGCGGCATGCTTGCAAATGGTGATACCGGTGATGGAAAACTTCCGTCTGAAGAGACGCTGGTGGAGTATGTTTTAAGGGAACTGGCATTTGAGAAGGATATGCAGGGACTGAAAGTACTGGTAACAGCAGGACCGACACAGGAAGCAATCGACCCGGTACGTTTTATATCAAATCATTCTACCGGAAAGATGGGGTATGCCATAGCAAAGAACGCAATGTTAAGAGGTGCAGAAGTGACACTGGTTACAGGCAGGACGGCATTAGAACCGCCGATGTTTGTAAAAACGGTTCCCGTAACATCTGCAAAAGATATGTATCAGGCGGTCATGGAATGTGCAAAAGAACAGGACATTATCGTAAAGGCTGCGGCAGTGGCAGATTACACACCGGCGCATACCGCAGATGAGAAAATTAAAAAATCAGAAGGTGAGTTATCACTCGCACTGGAAAAAACGACGGATATTCTTGCAGAACTCGGAAAAAATAAAGGCAATACGGTCTTATGTGGATTTTCCATGGAAACAGAGCATATGTTGGAAAATTCCAGGGCAAAACGCAAAAAGAAAAATCTTGATATGATCGCTGCAAATAATTTAAAACAGCAGGGAGCCGGATTTGCTGGTGATACCAATGTGCTGACTCTGATTACAGAAGACTGGGAAAAAGAACTTGCACTTATGAGTAAGGACGAAGCAGCAAAATGTCTGCTAGATGAATTGTTAAAAATTAAGAAAAACAAAAAATAATGGCGGTGTAAAACAAAAAGTGTTGCAGCGTGAAAAGCTGACAGGAGACAGGATATATGGAAACGATTAAAGTACAGAAAAATCAGATCATTGCAAAACAAAAAGAAAAAGTAAAAGCATGGTATTTAATTTTAGAAGGTTCGGTCGTACAGAGAAATTCCTATGCGAGGATTGTTCTGAACAAAGAAAGTGTGATCGGTGTCTCGGAAAAAGACCGGTTTTTGTGCGATTATATTGCGAGAGAAGATTCTGTGCTTGCAGTTTTTCCATACAATACAGCAGATGATCTGATCAATGCATTAAATGGGCAGGAGAGTATGAGAGGCACGCTTCTTCGTGCTGCATTAAAGCAGCGGCAGATGCTGCTTGAGATGTATGCTGGATTTAAAAATCTGGTAAGACAGTTCCATACGTTTGTGGAAACGGAATATAACGACTATACCATGCTCTGCAGTCAGATGCGTATCGATGGACAGGGGTTTACGAGGATGGACAACTTTAAACCGCTTGATATGGTACATATGGCAGAAAACTGGGAGGTTAATAACAGTACAAGCCTTACAAAAAAAGGATATCTTGATGAATACATAAAACTCATGCAAAAAGACGACAGTCTCTGTATCGGGGCTATTATGGAGGCTTCCTATCAGACAAGGCGAGTGATGCAGGGAATTATCGAGATGGTTGATTATTTAAAATATAATCAGGATATCCTGTTATCAGAATCTGAAAACGATTTATTCCATCTTTATTTTGAACTTGTAATACAGGCGGAAATGAATCATTATGATGTGACGCCGTTAAAAGAACGTATGGATAAAATTGCGGAAGTGATCCGCAAATTAAATATCTATGATGACAAACTGGTATCCTATCGTCTGAATGAATACAAAAATCACGACTTTACCCAGTATGCGATGGATGAGTTTGCGACGCCGGGGGAAGATGATAATGTTTCGGATGATGAGTGGGATGAAGAGGAAGAAGAGTCAGAAGACTGCTTAGAACATATCCTGACCTATGCCGGATATACACCGGAACGGATCGAAGATATGCGTAATCTGATCCGGAAATACAGGGAGCTTCCGGATATGCTTTCCACGGATGCGGAAGTGTTCCAGCTTAGAAAACAGCTTTCACAGGTCTTTTATGATGCATATTATAAAGTATTTATGAATGTGATGAAAGATGATGATGAACCGACACCGATCATAGAGATGTTTTTGAATTTCGGATTTATGGATGTACAGATGGTAGGTGAGGATAATGCCAATATCCTTTACGATCTGACAGAACATTTAGAACTTTGCAATTCAGAGCATATTTTTACTATTTTTGAATGGTTAAAAACGATTTATAACGGTCAGAATGAACCGTCAAAAAACGAATTTGACTTAGATTATGCGGGCTATCTGGCAGAACTGAAAAAGACCGGAAAAGTAAATGAAAAACAGATGCGCGATTATGCGAATAACCGTGAGATGAAGGTAAAATTTGAGATACAGAATATGTTTACTTCCGGAAACCGTGTTACATACGGCAGAGTTTCAACATTCTGTCCGATCCTTGGCGAAAATGATCTGATCAATTCCGTTGATAAGATGCTCGTTACGGCACAGAAAATCGAAGATGCCATGAATAAAGTGCGGAAAGTTGATTTTTCCGTATTTTACAGAGGCGTTGTATTTTCTGATCCGGACAAGGGAATCAATCGCGAGGAGATCATGAAAGAGGTACTTCCGAATATTATTTTGATGCCGAACGCTGGAACAAGAGCTATGATGTGGCAGGAAACAGCGGGGGTCAGACGTGATACACCGGCAAGATATATGTTCCCTATTTTTACGGCAGTTGATCTCGATGATATGATGGTTGAAACGACCGGCCGTTACCGTTGGGAGATCTGTCGTAAAATTCAAGGGGTTCACTGGAATGATATCCGCGATAAATCCCTGACGGCAGAGTATTGTGATTATATTCAGTTTTATAAGAAGAATCATGATCTTTCGACTGAGGCAAAAGAGAAGATAAAAAGTGCATTGCTTCGTGGAAAAAATAATTACCGCGAGGTGTTTGTGAAAGATTATCAGAACTGGATCAAATATGAATCAAAGGGAAGCTTCCGTTTAAATAAGGTTTCAAGAGAGATCCTTGTGACATACTGTCCATTTTCCAAGGAGATCAGAGAAGAGTTAAAGTCCAATCCGATGTATCAGAATGCATGGCAGAAATATGATATTTTAATTACGAAAAAGATTCAGCGTATCAAGGGAGTCTATGATAAATATCAGAAGGCCGGTGGTAAGATCACGGATGAACTGAAGGATAATTTAGAATATTATATGATGTAATTGTATGTATAATTTATGATGTAACTGTATGTATAATTTAGAGAATTTCTTCCCATAATATTCTTGCAATAAAAGTTTCATGTAATTAAAGTTTCATGTACTCAAAATTGCGTGTAAGGAAGATTATGCGTAATCAGAATTGGGTGTAAGGAAAATTGCATGTAAACGAAATTGTAGTAAACAAGGTGCAGAACAGCACCGGAATGGAGAAAGAAATGGCAAAGAATGCAGACAATGCAAACAGTGGATCTAATTGCAGAAACAGTTACGAGGACAGCTATGAGAATAGTTATGAGCAGAACAGCTCAAAAAATAAGTCTTCCAACAAAGCAACAAACAGCAACGGACAGAATAAATCCGGACAGAACAGTACAGGTTCTAACGTATCAAAATAAGAACACGGGTACCGGAAACTGCATATAATGTAAGGAAAAAACATTATCAGAAGAACAGATTACAGGGCAGAGCTTTGTAATCTGTTTTTATTTCGGAGGGAGTATGGCTTTTTTTACGATCCATCCACGCGAGATGGAACAGATTATTTTAAATAAGCATGCCCTGGTTTTGGATGTAAGGGAACGGGAATCTTACCGGGAAGGGCATTTTAGGGGAGCATACTGTTGTCCATATGAGGAGATCGATGGGTGGATGCGGCATTTTAACAGAAATAGAACACTATTAGTTTACTGTGAATATGGCAGTACGAGTCTTTTAGCAGCAAGACAGCTTTCAAAATGTGGCTATGAGGTGTATACCGTTGTTGGAGGAATGCAGGCAATCAGACGCTATAATGGTTATGATTAACATTGACAGGGTATTTTAGAACGGATAATATAGTACTAAGGTAAAAGAAACAGTTAAGGAGAATTCATGAAAACATATGAGCTTGTGGTACCGTGCCATTTTGGGTTAGAGGCGGTATTGAAAAGAGAGATTTATAATCTTGGCTATGAGATAGGCAGAGTAGAAGACGGAAGGATCACATTTACCGGAGATGAGGAAGCAATCTGCCGGGCGAATATTTTCCTGCGCACGGCAGAACGTGTCCTGATCCAGGTGGGACGTTTTCATGCAGAAACGTTTGAGGAATTATTTCAGGGAATCAAAGCGCTTCCATGGGAAAATTATATCCCGGAAAACGGTAAGTTCTGGGTTAAAAAAGCATCCTCCATCAAGAGTAAACTGTTCAGTCCGTCCGATATTCAGTCGATCGCGAAAAAAGCGATGGTGGAGCGGTTAAAGCAGCAGTATCATAAGGAGTGGTTCCCGGAGGATGGGGCGCCGTACCCGGTGCGTATTTTCCTGCTAAAGGATGAAGTGATGGTGACACTTGATACATCAGGGGATTCTCTGCACAAAAGAGGATACCGTACTTTAACGAGCAAGGCTCCGCTGACGGAGACACTTGCGGCATCCCTGCTTATGCTGACACCGTGGAGACCGGACCGTATTCTCGTGGATCCGTTTTGTGGAAGTGGTACATTTCCGATTGAGGCGGCAATGATCGCTGCTAATATTGCACCGGGAATGAACCGTGAATTTACGGCAGAGCAGTGGACAAACATCATTGACCGTAAGATGTGGTATGAATGCGTAAAAGAGGCACAGGACATGGTAAATGATGACATTACCGTAGATATCCAGGGATATGACATTGACGGTGATGTGGTTAAGGCGGCGCGGGAGAATGCAAAACGTGCAGGAGTTGACCACCTGATCCATTTCCAGCAGAGACCAGTGGCAGAACTGCACCATCCAAAGAAATACGGTTTTATCGTGACAACCCCGCCATACGGAGAGCGTTTAGAGGATAAGGCGGATCTGCCGGAATTATACAGTCAGATCGGGGAGGCTTACCGCAGACTGGATGCATGGTCTATGTATCTGATCACCAGTTATGAGGACACCGAGCGTTACATAGGACGGAAGGCAGATAAAAACCGCAAGATCTACAACGGAATGTTAAAGACGTATTTTTATCAGTTTATGGGACCGAAACCGCCAAAACGGGATAATTTTCATTAAGGAGATTCTGATTCATGCATTATTCGAAAAGATTTATTGCCTTTGGTGGAATTGTGGCGATTGCTTTTTTGATAAAATATAATATACCTGGTGCTGAGTATGAGCAGATCGGCAGTTTCCGCGGAGCGAGTTTAGAAGCAGAAACCTGGAATCCGCTGATTGCATCAAGTGTGAATGATAATCTGCTGTCTGTGATCATTGATAATAAACAGTATACCAATGAGAAATACAAATTTTATATGGATGACAATTTAGACATTATGATGCCGGTTTCCATTTTGCGGGATGCCTTAAACTGCAGCGCACATATTTATGACGGGGACAGGCTTGTGGTGGAAAAACATTCCAGCGACATATCATTTTCCCTGGATCAGGAGACTGCGACCGTGAATGGGGACATTGAAAAGATCACTTCTCCGTTTACCATGATAGATAATGAGTATTATGTCAGTCTCAATGATCTCTCACAATATATGGATTATACATATAGCTGGAACATGCAGGAAAATGAGGCACAGGCTGCGGATAATTCAGATGCGTCGATCGTGCCGACCAGTTATGATCTGCGGACGAAAAACCGGACATCAGAAGTGCGTAATCAGGGAAGTTATGGAACCTGCTGGTCATTTGCGGCGTTAGGGGCGCTGGAATCATCGCTTCTGCCGGAGGAGAGTGAGCAGTATTCTGTGGATCATATGACACTCTGTAACGGATTTAATATGACGCAGAATGACGGTGGGGAATATACCATGGGAATGGCATATCTTGCAGCATGGAAGGGACCTGTCTATGAAAAAGATGATCCTTATGGAGATAATCAGACAAATGAGGATCTTACCGCGGTAAAACATGTGCAGGAAATGCAGATCATTGAAAGCAAAGATTATGAAAAGATCAAGGAAGCTGTATTCAAATACGGCGGAGTACAGACATCCATTTACAATGCACTGCGCAGTTCACAGTCTTCCTCCCCATATTATAACAAAAGCACAGATGCATACTGCTATATTGGTACAGAGAAACCAAACCATGATGTGGTGATCGTCGGATGGGATGATTCTTATTCTAAGGATAATTTTAACACTGATCTCGAGGGTGATGGAGCATTTATCTGTCAGAACAGCTGGGGAGATAATTTTGGGGAAAACGGCTTCTTTTATATTTCCTATTATGATACAAACATTGGAACACATAATGTTGTTTATACGGATATAGAAAACACGGATAATTATGATCACATTTATCAGAGTGATCTGTGCGGATGGGTTGGACAGCTTGGTTATAATAAAGACAGCATCTACGGTGCCAATGTATTTACCGCAGAGGGGAATGAAACCTTAAAGGCGGCATCTTTTTATGCGACTGGAAAAGACTCCCAGTATGAATTATATGTGGTGCGTCAGTTTGAGGATGAGACATCGTTGGAGAAGATGATTCCGGTTGCGTCCGGCAAGCTTGGGAATGCCGGTTATTATACCGTTGACTTTAACCAGGGAATTGAAGTGGATGCGGGGGAGCGTTATGCGGTTGTTCTGTATATAATTACACCCGGATCCGTACATCCGATGGCAATCGAGTATGCTGCGGATGAAGCGACTGAAAATGTAGACTTAGATGATGGAGAGAGCTATATCAGTGCAAATGGCTCGAAATGGGTGAGTGTTGATACCGTAGAGAAATCCAATCTCTGTATCAAGGCATTCAGTGATAATCGATAGAAAGCAGTTATTACATGGAAGATAAAATATTAAAATTTGCGACAGCAGTTGTTGTGGTGCTTACTGTGGCAGTCTGCATTGGACTTCCGTTTTTTCCACAGATCCATACCTGGGCAGTGGAATCGCGGGAAGAGCGTTTAGCAGAGCAGGAATATGCGGAAAACCAGACAGAGATGAAAGATCTTGAAATTGTTGCTGCAGATACATCAGAACAGGTTCATGGCGGACAGCTGCAGTTGAAACTGCCGGAGGGCATAAATGGATCTGATATTCAATTTACAAATGATTATGTGACACAGACGATAAAAATCAGCATTCCGGGAACAGACCGCTCTTATTTTGAAAACGGACCGATTACGGGAAGCAGTAATCACATTGCGACACTTTCTTATTCCAGCAAGGGAGAAGATGGTGTGATAGAGATCGTAATGGATCATGTTTATGAATTAAAAACGGAATATGACAGTGCATATTATTATTTTGATTTTTTGACACCGCAGGAAGTGTATGATAAAGTAGTCGTAATCGATGCGGGGCATGGAGGCCGTGCGCCGGGAGCGAACAAACAGGGGGTCAATGAAAAAGAAATTGATCTTGATATTGTGCTTCAGTTAAAAAAGATACTTGATGAGGATGATCACAATATCGGTGTTTATTATACCAGAACCGACGACAGCAACCCTACTTTTGATCAGAGGGTACAGCTTGCAAATAAGTCGGATGCCGATCTTTTTATCAGCGTACATAACAATTCCACAAACAGTGGAAGAATGTCCTCGGCAAATGGTACAGCAGTCATGTATAACGAGTCGGATGAGAGCGAACTTGGAAGTAAGCGGCTGGCACAGATCTGTTTAGAGGAAGTAACGGGACAGTTACAGAGCAGAAACCGTGGTCTGGTTGAGGGAGACAGTATCTATATTATAAGGACAAGCAAGGTTCCGGTTGCGCTGATCGAGGTTGGATTTATGACCAATCAGCAGGAGCTTGATCTGCTGCGGTCGGAGGATTATCAGAAAGAAGCAGCACTTGGTATCTATCATGCGATATTGCGTGCATTTGAAGAAGGATATTAGTGTGAAAACCAATGGCATACAGGGAAATGGAGAAGCGGAATGAACAGAATTATTTTTGCGACCGGAAATGCCGGTAAAATGAAAGAAATCAGAGAAATTTTAGGGGATATGGATGCAGAAATCCTGTCTATGAAAGAAGCAGGGATCCAGACGGATATCGTGGAAAACGGGACGACATTTGAGAAAAATGCCAGAATAAAAGCAAAGGCAGTGGCACAATTTACAAAAGATATTGTCCTTGCAGATGATTCCGGACTTGAGGTGGATTATCTGAATAAGGAACCAGGCGTATATTCTGCCCGCTATATGGGGGAAGATACCTCTTATACGATCAAAAATCAGGCAATTTTAGACCGGTTAAAAGGTGTGCCGAAGGAAAAGCGTACGGCTCGTTTTGTCTGTGCGATCGCTGCTGCAATGCCAAATGGAGATGTGCTGGTTACAAGAGAAACGATAGAAGGTTATATCGGAGAAAAACCTGCAGGAAGTAACGGGTTTGGATATGACCCGATTTTTTATGTGGATGAGTTTGGATGTTCCACTGCAGAGCTTACGGAGAAACAGAAAAATCAGATCAGCCACAGGGGAAAGGCGCTGCGCGCCATGAAGGAAAAATTGAATCAGTATGGAATCTGATGTATAAAAACGGGGATTGGAAATACATAGGATGGGGCAGGTAGCCTTATGAGAGTACTGGTTATTAGTGATACGCATAAAAAACATGAAAATTTAAAAGTTGTTTTAGAGAGAGTTTCGCCGGTGGATCTTGTGATCCATCTCGGGGATGCGGAAGGGTATGAAGACTATATTGGGGAGCTTTGTGGCTGTCCATTAGAAATTGTGGCTGGAAATAATGATTTTTTCTCTTCTCTGCCACGTGAAAAGGAGATCATGGCAGGAAATTACCGTGTGTTTATGACACACGGACATTATTACTATGTCGGATCAGGGATAGAGGATTTAAAGCGTGAGGCTTTAGCGCGGGGCGCGGATGTCGCAATGTTCGGGCATACACATATTCCGCTGATCGAATACGGGGACGGAATCGTTGTCATGAATCCTGGAAGTATTTCCTATCCGCGACAGGAGGGAAAACGCCCTTCGTATATCCTGATGGACATTGATAAAAAGGGTATGGCGCATTATGAAATCGAGTATTTATAGAAAAAATTAAAAAAATTGAAAAAATATAAAAAAAAGTGTTGACATTTATGTTTGCGTCCTATATAATAACTCTTGCGTCACGGATGAGACGGAAAAGACAAGCACTTGAATGACTTGCTTTTCAGGATAAAAATTCATATCGGGGTGTGGCTCAGCTTGGCTAGAGCGCCTGGTTTGGGACCAGGAGGTC
>ERZ773239.2638-NODE-2638-length-9999-cov-2.925080_pt1 | contig 9999 bp, 10 predicted proteins | sample MGYA00580521_ERZ773239 | MGnify/ENA primary metagenome ERZ773239 (study PRJEB29015, sample SAMEA2737801) | human gut metagenome | biome: human gut; feature: human-associated habitat; material: faeces | place: China | collected 2012 ... | reverse complement strand
AAGCATAAGACCGGCGAGGAAATCGTGGATGCTGATATCGCACAGCAGATGGAGAAATAAGAGGTTATTGTAGTGATTGGAGTTTGTATTAAATATTTTCATGAGAATTATGGTGGAATGCTTCAAGCGTATGCAACAGTTTCCATGCTAGAAGATCGTGGATTGGATTATGAGCTGATTCAGTATGAGAAGAAGTGCACTCCGATTGGAGTGCTCAAGTCACTTCCACGCCTGCTGAATGGAGTACTTATCAATGATAAGTACGAAGCATTTTTGAAAAAGAAAGGTGCAAAGCAGCATCCAGCGTTCGCAAAAAATGATGCTATCCGAATGAAAGCATTTCGTGAATTTAAAGAAGCACACTTCACAAAGCTCTCTCCGGTGTTTAAAGGATATGATGCTTTGTGCAATGGAGCAAGACGGTATTCTGCAGTCGTAACAGGAAGTGATCAGTTGTGGTCCCCTGCTGGTTTGCCAACTAATTATTATAATTTGCAGTTTGTGCCGGATGACATTCGGAAAATTTCATATGCTTCAAGCTTTGGCGTAAAGAATATCCCTTGGTATCAAAAGAAAAGAACCGCAGCATTCTTAAATAGACTTGATTTCATCAGCATGCGCGAAAATCAAGGAAGCGAGATAGTAAAAGAACTTACGGGTAAAGACGTACCAACAATTCTGGATCCTGTATTCATGTTTGATAAGGAAGGTTGGGAAAGACTGATTCCTGTAAAAAGGGAAATCGCAGAACCATATATTTTTGCATATTTCCTGGGAGAGACAGCAGAACATCGTAAAGTGGTGGAAAAAGCTGCTAAGAAGCTGGGCTGTAAGATTATAGCTTTAAGACATCTGGATCAGTATGTTCCAAATGATGAGAATTTTGGAGATATTGCTTTATACGATGTTGCTCCAGATAGGTTTCTGAATCTGCTACGTGGCGCATCTTATGTATGTACGGATTCATTCCATGGATCCTGTTTCTCAATTATTCATAGGATTCCATTTGTAACATTCAATCGTTACGCAGATGGATCAAAGCATTCCAAGAATTCAAGAATTGATACACTTTGCGGGAATCTTGGTCTGCAGGAGAGAAGGTACAATTCAAAAGTTACTCTGGATAAACAATTAACATCCGAGGTTGATTGGAATTTAGTGGGGGAAAAGTTGCTGAAGTTGAAGCGTGATACAGACAAATATATTAATACGGCTTTCGGTGATGTTAGGTGATTAGATGATTCAGATAGATGATAAGAAGCAGTGTTGTGGATGTACGGCATGCGAGAGCATTTGTCCTAAAAAAGCTATAAAAATGCTTCCAGATAATGAGGGTTTTTTATATCCGCATGTGGATAAAACACTATGTGTGGAATGTGGCTTGTGTGAGAAAACATGTCCTATTATCGCACCGATAAAGCATAACGGTATACCAGAGGCAAGAATTGTGAGAAACAATAATAGCGATATTGTGTTTGACAGCACATCAGGTGGTGCTTTTTCAGCAATTGCGGCGACACTGATGCAGGAGAAAAAAGCTATCATATTTGGTGCTTGTTATGATGAAAAGCTACAGGTTATTCACCGTGGAATAGATAATGAGTCTGATCTTCGGATATTCCGTGGATCAAAATTTGTTCAAAGTAGTATTTCAGGATGTTTTGAAGAGATTAAGCAATTACTCAAAAGTGGTCAGGTGGTTTTGTTTTCTGGTACGCCATGTCAAGTTGCTGGGTTACAGAAGTATTTAAATAATATAGATACCGCGAGACTTTATTTGGTTGATATTGTATGCAGAGGAGTACCTTCACCTAAGCTGTGGGAACTCTATGTTGCATACATGGAACAAAAATATAAATCGAAAATCAAAAATGTCAAATTCCGAAACAAGACTTATGGATACAAGAGCTCTACCATGCTGGTTGAATTTGAGAATGGGCGTGTTTATAAGAAATCCGGAAGAATAGATCCAATGATGAGACTGTTTACAAGAGAGATGTGTTCACGTCCATCTTGTTCTGACTGTGCCTTTAAAGGCCGGTCGAGGATAAGTGATCTTACATTATTTGATTGCAAAAAATACACGAAGGTTACAAAACTTTATGATGATGACAGGGGCTATACAGCAGTCCTGGTTCATTCAGCTAAAGGAAAAGAACTGTTAGAACTTGCTAGTAAACAAGCAGATATTCAGGAAGCGGATATTGACCTTTTGATTAAATATTGTGGAATAATGGTTGAAAACAAAGCTCAGCCAAACGTACGAAGAGAAGAATTCTTTAAAGAGCTGGGACATACTCCATTACCAGAACTACTTCAAAGAGTTACGCCTGTTAGCAAGAAAGATCACATGATTGAAATCTCAAAAAGTTTCTTATATCGCATTGGCATGATTAAAATTGCAAGAAGGATTAAGCGTCATGAGGAGATTAAAACCAAAAGATAAGAGGTGGGACTATGATTATTATTTCTGATTGTTTAACGGATAATACCGATGAAGGAACAATTAAAATTGCATCCAAAATAGCTAGATTGTTAAAAAAGAAGAATCAGGCTGAGATATTTGAACTTAATAAAACTTCTTCGTTTTCAGATAAAACATTTACCGTTGGAAAATCGGGAATTTCAAGGAAACTGCTGACAGAATTATCAAAAAAGAAGGGGAATGTTTTGTATATTCCTAATGCTTCTATGACATTAAATACATGTTTAAGGGTTTGTATTTTGTCTGTGCTTTCACGTAAAAAAGTCTTTTTACTTCCTGTCTACCGAAGAAAGGTAAATAAAAAGATGCGTATGCTTCTTGCAATGTCGAAAGCTGAAATTATAGCTTTATCGGAAGAAAGCTTTCGAGTATATAAGGGTTGTTTGCCGAATAAAGTACATTATGTGAAAGCCGGAGTAGATACAGTACAGTTTACAGAAATTGAAAGCAAACAGAGAAAGACACTTCGTGAGAAGTTTGGATACTCTGACACCGATACTATAGTTTTACACACAGGGCATATGGTTGAAGCGAGAAATATTCGGAAATTAATGGATCTGGATAAGTCTTTCAGAATTATTCTCATTATTAGTACATCAACAAGATGGGATGAAAATTTATATAACGACCTGAAACAATGTCCTAACATTAAGATAATTCACAAATATATTCCTAAGATCGAAGAATATTTTCAGATCGCAGATGTTTATTATTTCCCGGTTGAAGAAGTAGGATGTGTTGATGTACCGTTGTCGGTTGCATGCGGGACGCCGGTTGTGACGACTCCATATGGGGAATTGAAAGCATTTAAGGAGACAAAATCGTTTAGATTCATAAATGACTTTGCTGAATCCAATTTTTTAATTGAATCAGTGAAAGAGTGTAGAGAAAACAATAATCGTAATCAGATATTAGAATATGATTGGAATCATGTAGTTGAAAGATTGTGTTCTATTATGAGGGAGTAGATATGAAGATAGCTTTAATTGGACTGGATGGTTCAGGCAAATCCGCTAACATTAATTTAATGAAATCTGATCCGGAATATAAGGGATTTGAATTTCTTTGGGTAAGATGGCAACCATCTATCACAGTGAGGCTTTATAAAATCCGCCACAGAAATGACACAGTTGGTGCCAGAAATAATTCTGAAAGTGGAAAAAAGAAGCAGAAGACCTTAGAGGGAAACTATCAGAGAAAAAAAGGAATAAAGAAGATTCTGTTTGGAATGGGTATTACAAGAAAGCTGTGGTTTTTCTATGCCATAGGAGATTATAAACGTCAGTTTCATAATAAAACCCAGCAATTAATAGCTAATGGTTCGAATATCATTTTTGACAGATACTATTTAGATCTGTTTATTGATCAGGGAATAAACTTTGGATATTCTCCTGAAAAGATATTTCAAGAAATTGAGAAATACAAAGCAGAATTTCCAGTAATGGATAAGATTATTTATATAAAGGTATCGCCAGATGTATGCTTTGCACGAAAAGATGACATTCCTAATATGGAATATCTTTCTCGTAGATATGAAATCTATGAGTATATTGCGAAAAAACAGAATTGGTATGTGATTGATGGAGAAAAAGAGCTGCCAGTTGTGTATGACAATATTAAATCGATTATTCTTGACGAGGTGCACTATGAAAAAAGATAAAACAATACTGATGATATTGGATGGACTTGATTATAGCTATATAGTTCAGAATATTAATAAATTTACGCTGTTTAAACAGTGGTTTGATGAGAAAAGACTTCATGCTTTGAATTCAGTTGTACCAGCAGATTCGGTACCTTCATGGATAACAATTTACACAGGACTGAATCCTGCAGAACACGGAATCCTCTTGACGATTGATTATCTCAATGAAAAGCAGAAAGTTCCAGGACAGGCTGCCGTTATTAAAGGTAAATCCTTCTGGGATAAAATTGGAGATAGAGGAAAACGAGTATTTGTTTTTAATCCATTCATGGCATCCCCAGCTTGGGATGTTAATGGACTGATGGTATGCAGATCTTCACTTGAAGAAAAAAATGAGATTACTACAAATAGACCGGATTTGGTAGATGTTAAGACACTAGATTTAGGTGGGAATCTTAGAAATAATCCGACAATGAAAGAACTACCTCATTTCCTTGAAGAAACGTGGAAAATGACAGATAGTCAGTTTGATAATTTTCATAAGTACTTTGGCGTGGAGAAATTTGATTTGGGATTCCTTGGAGTAACAACACCGGATCGTTTACAGCACATTACTTGGAAATATACAGATCCTGAGGATAGATGTTTCCCCAAGAATAATCCTTTCCAGAATGTTATTCTTGAAGGCTACCAGTACTTTGAAAAGCAGATTCAAAAGATGGTTGATCTATATGGAGAAGAGTATAACATTATCGTTATTAGTGATCATGGTCATGGAAGAAGATGCCAGAAGGTATTCTACATAAATCAGTGGCTGATTAGTAATGGATTTATCTCTGATAAATCAAAGAAAAAACGTGCCATTGAGTTTGCAAAGAATTTTATTCTATCTTTCCTAGCAAGAATCCACAGAGTTCAGGTGGGAAGCAACTTTTTTAAAAAGTTTAAGTTTGCGCATAAGGTTAAAAATGCGGATCTTGTATTCAAGAGCAAAGGCGCGATTTATGCGCCTAACTTTGATGGAGTAAATCCATTTGGAGGAATTGCGGTAAAGAGAGAAGCATTTTCCAGTGATGAAGCTTACGAGGCAAAGAGACAGGAAATTATTGATAAGTTGCTAAAAGTGAATGATCATGGTAAGAATATCATGATGTGGGTAAAGCGAAGAGAGGAAATCTATACCGGAAAAGACATAAAGAATTATCCTGAAATAGTCTATCGTATGGATAATGATTACGGAGTCGACAGAGGGCTCTTTGGTAAAAAGTTATTCGGTATTTCTCCTTTCCATGAGATTATCTCCGGAGGCCATAGATTTGAAGGTGTCATCATGAGCACGGATGCTGAGATTATTGAAAATGTCGAATCTGTAGAGCAGATGCATGAGACTATGTGTGGTTTGTTTATATAATGGGGGGAGAAATAATGCAGGGAATTCCTAAAATTATACATTGCTGTTGGTTTGGCAACGGGAAAAAGCCTAAAATTGTTGAGGAATGTATTAAAACGTGGAGCATTTTTATGCCGGAATATAGAATCATAGAGTGGAATGAAAGTAATTTTTCTGTTTCAGAAGCTCCAATCTATGTACAAGAAGCGTATGAAAAAAAGAAGTATGCATTTGTGAGTGATTACGTGAGATTGTATGCACTTGAACAATACGGAGGGGTTTATTTTGATACAGATATCGAAGTGTGTAAGAATTTTGATGACATATTAGACAAATATCAGGCTGTAGTTGGTTTTCAAGATCCAAAACATTTGATGACAGGTTTTATGGCGTGTGTACCGCATTATGATTTGATTCAAGCATTTCTTCGACATTACGAAAGTCTTCGTTTTATTATGCCAGATGGTACAATGAATGTAACAGCAAATCCAACGATGTTCACTGAGTTGTTCCATACAATGAAGGGAATGGAGATAAATGGTGAAAAACAGATTTTGCCCGGAAAGATAGCGGTATTTCCAAGAGTATACTTTAGCGCATTTGATTTGGACAATGACCATGAAATCGCAACAACAGAAACTTGCACCATTCATCATTACACAGGTTCATGGAATGATGCTACATTGCGAAAGAAAAAAATAAAAAGGTCACTCGTTAAGTTGATGGGACCTAAAGCCTATGTGGCATTAAAAAAATTCGTAAAATCATTTATTATTAGGTAATAAAGAGTGTGAAGTGATGAACAGTAAAAACTCGTTCTATGGATGTCGAAAAAGATATTGATTATTTAGCGGTAGAAAAAATGAGCAAATTAAGAGCAGACTCAATCGAGTATTTAGAGGCTGCGTTGAAGTAGGAGAGATAAGAGAATGATACAGATATCCGATAAAACAAAATGTTGCGTCTATACTGCGTGTGCAAGTGCCTGCCCTAAAAAGTGAATAACGATGCAATATGATGAAGAGGAATTTCTGTATCCAGAAGTTGATACGGCGGCATGTGTGAATTGTGGAATTTACGAAAAAGTATATTCACAATTATCTGAGCGTGCTGAAAAGAGAACGGAGAAAGTGTATTACATCGCCTGCCAGAACAAGAACGAGCAGGTTCGCAGAATCAGCACAAGCGGTTGGATATTTGGTCTGTTGGCAGAGCAAGTAATTTCTTCAGGTGGTGTTGTGTGGGGAGCTGGGTTTGATGACTTGTCGATTGTTGTACATAAAGAAGCAAGAGCACTACGAGTATATGGATGGGATCCAAGTAATTGGAACGACAAAATGAATGCTGTTTTGCCGGATCGCGGCAATCGTACAGATTGTAAAGAAGAAGTCATAAAAGCAGAATATGATATTAGAACAACCGTAAAACAGCTGGAGATCTTTTATACTGAATCTACCAGAAGGAAAAGGAAATCAAGCAATGGGAAGAAGATTAACACTACCGAAACCTAAAACTTATACGCAGTATGGTATTATAATCCTGATTATTAAAGTGTTTCTTTCTTATACGACATTCGGGAAAATGATTCCATATTTGGACACCGTATTATCTCTTGTGGCTGTTGTATATCTTGGATTAAGCATTTTAAGTAAGGGGTATACCATAAGAACACTTTTCATTTATGCTACAATAGCATTACTTGGATTGTATAGTTCATATTGTGTCAGAAATGTAATGATTTTTGTTACAATATTGACAATACTCGCCATATGCGGTGAAAAGAAAACAATTTTATTTCTATATAAATATGAGGTTTTCTTTTTTGTGCTATTAGGAGTTATATCTATTATTATGGGAAATGCAAAAACGTATGAGGGAGAAGGAATTTGTTTATACTTCAGTTTTGGATATTCGCATCCTAATGTGACTGCGGCTATGCTGTTTAATATAATGATTATGTGGATTTGGCTTTCATATGACAACATGAGATATTCTACATATTTTAAGTTGCTTGCCTTCTCTACGGTGGTGTATTTTGTTACGGGAGCGAGAACAATACTGATTGTAGGAGTGTTGACAATTTTTATTGTTATGCTTTCCAAAAGTGAACGAAAATGGATTCAAACAGGATTAGCAATTATTGCTGGATGGATAGTTCCAGTGTTATCGTTTCTTTTTATGTATACAACAGTTAATTATCAATCAGGAAACGCTATGATTAGGGTTGTTGATACATTTATGACGGGAAGGCTAAAGCTAGGAGCATATGCGTATGAACACTACGGATTTACTTTACTAGGACAAGTAGTAGAAAAAGGAACAAAGTTTGGATATGATGCATTGTGGAATATGAGCAGATTTACCACTTTTGATAATTTGTATACTAAGCTAATGATAAATAATGGTATTATTTGGCTTGTTATAATAGCAGTTTCTTTTTGGCGTTTGGCGAAGTTGAAAAATAATATTTTAAGCTGTATGATTATTGTTTGGGCAGTTTACGCAATAACAGAGGGACATGGTTTGAATGGATACTTGTGTTTTCCAATTTTTTTTATAGCTTTAATTATTGATAAAAATAGAGATGATTTAGAAATAATTGATTTTTGAGCATGTGTTTAGAAATTAATATAAATATTTTGCGTTTCAATGGTTTCATGACTTGATAATGCGGCGAGAAATGAACAAAAGAACTCTCAATGATTGGTTCTATTGTAAATAGTAGGGTGAATGTCGGTGAAAAAAGTATTAGAAAAATTACTCAAAACATATAGAAGTATAGGAATAGGAGTGAAAGTATCAATTTGGTTCACTTTTTGTAACTTTTTTCAAAAGGGAATTTCGATGCTTTCGGTTCCTATATTCACAAGATTGATGACAACAGATGAATATGGAGTATATTCTGTGTATCAGTCTTGGTATCAGATTTTAACAGTTATTGTAACTTTAAATTTGTCTGCGGGAGTGTATAACAAGGGATTGGTAAAGTATGAAGATGATAAGGAGCGGTTTACATCTTCAATGCAAGGCTTGTCAACAATTACAACTATTTTATTTTTCTATATATATTTAATTGCGATAGATTTTTGGACAAAGGTTTTTGAATTAACGCCAATATATATGCTTTCAATGTTCATGGAATTACTGCTGGTTCCAGCATACTCATATTGGTCGGCTAGACAACGATTTGAGTATCGTTATAAAGGGCTTGTATTAGTTACAGTGATAATGTCTCTTAGCAGTCCAATTATTGGAATAGCGGCAGTTCTAAGCTCAAATAATAAGGCATTTGCACGAGTTGTATCCTATGCAGCAGTATTGGAATGATATTTTTTATCTACAACATTTACAAAGGAAAAAAAATATATATCAAGGAGTATTGGGGATATGCTTTGGCCTTCAATCTGCCACTAATTCCACACTATTTATCCCAAATTGTTTTGAATCAAGCGGATAGAATTATGATTAGTAGAATTGTTGGTGTTAGTGCAGCGGCTATATACAGTGTGGCATATAATATATCACTGATTATGTCGTTGTTTACCAATGCAATCAATTCAACATTTGTGCCGAGCTTATATAATTCATTAAAGAAGAAAGAGTATGATAACATAAAAAAGAATAGTAGTTATGTTGTCATAATTGCAGCTGTATTGACCGCACTGGCAATGTTATTCGGACCGGAACTCATTGCGATCTTTGCTCCGACTGAGTATCAAGCGGCAGTCTGGATAATTCCTCCAGTATCTATGTCGGTCTATTTTATTGCAGTCTATGCTTTATTTGTCAATATTGAATTTTACTTTGAAAAAACTAAATATGTTATGTATGTTTCAGTTCTTGGGGCGGCATTAAATGTGTTCTTGAATTGGGTTTTCATAACGAAATATGGATATATAGCAGCAGGATATACAACAGTATTTTGCTACCTTCTCTTTTCGGCGGGGCATTATTTATTGTATAAATACTTGAGCAAAAAATATCTTGCTGGTATATCTATTATTAATTTTAAACTTATAGGTGCTGTAACAATTGCTCTAATGATCGTAATGGGAGCTGTACTGGCGCTATACAAAATTACAATCGCAAGATACGGTGTGATTTTCGCAATTATTTTAGTAGCAGTAGCGAAGAGAGATGGAATTATAGATACACTTAAAACTGTATTAAGCAAGAAAAAGTAATTTTGTGAGATTACGGGATCTACTGGGGAGGAATAATTATGAGCGATGAACATGTACAATATCTGTGTATCGGTAAAATGTTCAGTCATTGGAACTCATCTAGGTACATTAGAGACAAGCACCGCAGTGATATTTCTTGCAAAGAGTTTGTACGTTGGTAATACGAAAAACCTTGCAAAGAGTTTGACAGTAGAATAAAAGTTAGTAAGAGGAAGAGGTTATGAAAACAACATTACTTATCATGGCTGCTGGTATCGGTAGCCGCTTTGGAACAGGAATTAAACAGTTGGAGCCG
>ERZ773239.2636-NODE-2636-length-10016-cov-14.549142_pt1 | contig 10016 bp, 8 predicted proteins | sample MGYA00580521_ERZ773239 | MGnify/ENA primary metagenome ERZ773239 (study PRJEB29015, sample SAMEA2737801) | human gut metagenome | biome: human gut; feature: human-associated habitat; material: faeces | place: China | collected 2012 ... | reverse complement strand
GTTAAATAAGTGCCAGCCCCAAAATAGAACAAAATACGAAAAGCTGTGTGTTGTCAGTGTTATAATAATTTTAAAAAAAGTGCTGTTAAGCTAGAGAAGCTAAATGGCATTGCGTCAACCCACAGGTTTCTACAATTTCTTTTACGGTTATTTTTTCTACCGGTGCAGTGCGCATACATTCTTTCATGGCATTCGCCAGCTTATAGCGCACACCGTCATTCTGCTTTTGTGGTTCCATGTTTCCCCCAGTCTGGCAAGTTTCTCTTTTGGTTTATTATTGTCTATTATACTATATCTGCATAATTTTTTCATCTGTTCGTTTTCTTTTAAATTGCTGTTTAACTGCGTGGTCTGGGGTCTTTGGGGTTTGGCAGGAGGGACGGATTTGCGGGGATTGTTCTAAATATAAGTTTTTTCAATGCGACGGAAGAAGGGGGACATTCTCTTTCTACAGAAAAATTTGCAAGTTAGCGCCGATATTGATTTCAGGTAAGTTTGACAAATATTTTACTTTTATGCCATTAGCGTTATGTGATGGAACTACGGCGCAGTTGCAAATTTGTTCTTCCGAAAGAAATGTCCCCCTTCTTCCTGTTGGCTGGAGATAATATAATTGAGAAACATATTTCCGCAAATCCTGTCTGTGGAACAAATATAAGGGCACCAGAACTTGCAGTTAAAGGCGCTCCCGGAAGGAAATGCATACAATGAGTGTTTACAGTAAAGTGATAAATGTTTGGGAAGCTTGACTTGCTAATAAGTGGAAATTTCATTGCCGGTATTTTGTGAAACAATCGTTCTATTGAAGCCTTTATATGATCGGGCATTATAAACTTATAAATAAAGGATGGGTTCTATATAATTAAAATTCATAGGAAAAATGTTGCCGTGGCAAACAAATAATACTTTTATCATAAATGAAAATCCTCCTGAAATGCCGTGTTCTGCCCCGATTTGCCGCAGTTTGCCGACTATAAATTCTGCTCCAAGATTGTTAAATTTGTCACAGAATAAGCAAAATGCGGCAAATCGGGGCAAGTTGAGGACATGAAACGTAGTAAGAATTGGGGTGTTACTACTGTAGTATTTTGGGGTACTATATTAGTTTACTTATACAAACTTTATCTAAATCTTATTTATATATTTTCTGTATAAATCAGGAAATTCTGTTAATGTTGGCATTAATTCATTGTTTGCAATCATTTTTTCCAATGTTGACAAACTTACCCATTTTACATCAATTACTTCAACGCCATCTATATGTATCTCATTCAAGGCAATGTCTTTTTTATATAACCACACTTCATAAAAATCATGATGTTCATCGCGTCTTGTATTTACTATCTGTATTCCTGTATCATCCGATAAATCTATTCCAAGCTCTTCCAGTACCTCACGATTGATTGTATCAATATTTGTTTCACCAGCAATTGCCGACCCAGCCGTACATTCCCATAACAAGGGGCCTCTTTTATTCTGTCCGCGTTGAGACAATAAGATTTCTCCTTGAGAATTTACTATCCATGTGCGAACAACCAAATGATATTCATCATCTGTTAATTTAGATTTTCTCTTTTTCAAATAATCTTTTTTTATGTGATCTTTATCGTATATGTCCCACATTTCATCAGCATTCTGTTCATTATAATCCCATAACTGCATTATTTCCCCTCCAAACTTTTTTTCATATGCCGAATGGCAAATACTAAATGCCTCAAGTAGACATAAGTACAAATCATTCTGCGAAATTTTTTTATACTTATAAGGATATGGTGGTTCTCTTCTTTCATATAATTCCCAATCTTTAGAAAGTTCATTGATTCCATTCTCCGCAGCATCGTCATAGAACACTGAACCCGGATAAGGAATAAACACTTTTGGGGAAATTATATCGATAATCCCTTTTTCAATAAGAGCTTTCATATTGTACAAATTTGATTTCAAACTACTTATTGTTGACCCTGGCAAACCAATTATCCAATATGCGTACACACAAATATCAGGAGCTGTTTTTTTTATCAAAATCGCAGCTTTTATGTTGTCGCTAAATTTTACTTTTTTATTCGAAATGTCAAGTATACTATCATCAGAATCTTCAATTCCAAGGCATATTTTTATAACTCCAATTTTTTTTATGAGGCTGACCTTTTTACTATCAATACAGGAACACAATGTATCACATTCGAAAAAAAAGTATCCGAGCAGATTGGTTCGAATCATTTCTTTCAAAATATTTTTCAAGTGAATTTCATTTAACGTAAAAATATTATCAATAATGTGAATAATCGTTCCTCTCGGTAGTACAGATTTTAAATACTGTAATTCTTCAACTATGTTATGTATTTCTCTTAATCGAGGAAACTTCCAATAGTTATGGTTAACGCAGAAATTGCAGCGTCCAATGCATCCTCTCATTGTTGACAGTTGAATATTCATTTTATCAAGGTATTTATCTATCAAAGAGTAATCTGGAGATGGTATTTCCTCCGGATTTAAATAATGAACAAACTCATTTATTCGTATATCACCGTCTTGATTTCTATAAGCAATGCCTTCTATATAATCAATATCCCTTTTTTCAAAGAGTGCCAATAAAGCTTGTTCCCCTTCTTTAAGAATGACAAAATCTACAAAAGGATTATTTTGTAATGTTTCTTTTGCATAAAAACTAACATGATATCCTCCTAAAATCACTGTTATATTCGGATTAATATCTTTCGCTTTCTTAATAAGAATATTGATGAGTTGCATTGTTACTGTCATTGTTGAAAATGCAACAACCTTTGTTTTACCAATAAACGTATCGAATTCATCATAATTCAAATAATAATGAACATACCCAATTTTTATCTCCTTTATGTGTTTTTTCAAATATGAACTAAGACAAAGCAAACCCATAGAATAATATATTTGTTTTTCTTCATAATTCTTATTTGTTACTCTAAAAATAATATCTTCACAATCATATCTATATTGAGTCATTTTTATTTCAAGTTCTCGATTTTTATAATTATTATTATCAATATAAGGAACATCTACGAAAACAATGTCATAGTTGTCAAAATAATTACCCAGCTCATCACTTAACATATTCCTCATAATATTTTGTTATCTCTTCTTCCTTAAAACCTGGCAATCCTGCACTTTCCGCTAAAACCCGAAGATTATCTATAGTCAACTTATCCAGAGTCAACTTCTCACTTCTCATTTTAAGCTGTTCTGAATAATCAGCAAAATTTGTATTAAACAAATCATTATTTTCAAACATAAGGGTAGCTGGATACTTCTTTCCCGAAGTCCATTGAGTTAAAAAAGTCAATACCATTAGTGAATCCGTTAATTCAAAGCGTATAAAAGGAATCTCTTTGTGTAAATAAACATGGATTTCATATTTTTCGCTTAATTTTCCAAGCGCATAAAGAGACCTTAACACTTCCATTTTTTCGTTAATGATTATTTCATCTATTGATCTTTGACTTTTTTTGCCTTGAACATTTGCTTTTTCCTTTTTCAAATACATATGTTCTCGGCTTCTAAAAATAGAATCTTCCCTTATATCCGCCAAAAAAACAAATATTTCAAGCCTAGCATCATGATAAACTATCTCTCTACCCAATCTCTTGGTTAAATAAAGTGCTCTGTCACCAAAATAAATAAATTTTTTTGTTGATTGAATTCCTCTGTTTAAACGGCTGTTAAAATTCACATTTGGATCATTGGTATCATCATACATTACAGGAAGTCTTCCATCCGGAACGTTTTTGAGTGTTTCTTTCACAATTCTATCTATATCTTTAACTGAATCATTTGAAGTTGCATTTGGTAAAAACAACATAACTGCAGATGCTAATATAGAACAAATAATTGCAGTTATAAATGAAAATAAATTTTGTGCCTCCAAAGGTACAGTTGACAAATCTTTTGTACAAGCACTATAAATAATAATACATAGTTCCAACAAACTAACACAAATTAAAATAATAAATAGCGGTAGCTTATATTTTTCAAAAAATTTCATTGTTTCTCCTTAAACATAATACAGAAAAATGGAACAAACTGATGTTGTCAACCACAATAAAAATCGGAATGTTTTACCTCTATCCAATTGGGGATGTATATTTTTCTTTCCCACCAATCAGTTATCCAAACTATCCTCATTCAACAAAAAATCATAAACACTCATAACCAGCACCCCATCATCATTGTAATACGGTGCAGGTGCATCTTTCGTGATGATGATCTTCTTAAAAAAATCACCAGTCAGCATCAGGGAGCGTTGCTCCTGTTCCATCTTTGCCTGATCCGGAATCAAATAGGCCGACTGGATATAATAGCGCTTGCATCCTTTATTGCAAACAAAATCAATTTCCAACTGCTTGCGGATTCCGTGTCCCTTCTCATTGGTTTTATTCAGAGTAATAACGCCCACATCCACATTGAAGCCCCTTATCTTCAGTTCATTGAAGATGATATTCTCCATAGTATGAGTTTCTTCCAGCTGACGGAAATTGAGACGGGCGTTGCGCAATCCCAAATCAGTAAAGTAATATTTGACCGGTGTGTCAATATACTTCTTACCCTTAATATCATATCGGACAGCACTGTCGATCAGGAAGGAATCACAAAGATAATCAATATATCTTTTGATAGTTGTATTGCTGATAGTTTTCTGCTTGACACTTTTGAATGTAGCCGACAACTTTGTCGGGTTTGTAAGCGAGCCGATAGCAGATGAAAGAATGTTCAGAAGTTCCTCCAATTCTGCCTGGTTGCGTACACTATGTCTGCCTACAATATCCGAAATATAAGTCTCCTCGAACAGCGACTTCAGGAAATTAATCTTCTCCTCCGAACTTGAAATATTCACGATAGGCGGCAGGCCACCGTAAAGCATATACTCATTCCAGCCGTCCTGTTTCGTTCCCGAATAGACGGACATAAATTCAGAAAAACTGAGAGGATGCATATGAACTTCATCGCCCCGACCTCGAAATTCTGTGATCACATCCTTGGACAAAAACCGGGCGTTGCTTCCTGTCACATATACATCCACATTTTTCATTCGGATCAGGCTGTTTAATACAGATTCAAACTCACCCAAAAGCTGCACCTCATCCAACAGTACATAGTACATTCCATCAGCTTTAATCTGCTCCTTAAGATAGGGATACAGAACTTCCGGATCACGAAAACGCTTATTCTCAAAGGAGTCAAACGCAATTTCTATAATGTGCTGTTCATCCACTCCTTCCGTCAGCAAATGACCCTTGAACAGATTAAATAACAAGTAGGACTTTCCGCAGCGACGGATGCCAGTTACCACCTTAATAAGTCCATTATGCTTCTTACTGATAAGCTTATTCAAATAGATGTCTCTCTTAATTTCCATATCATGACCCTTCTTTCTACTGAAAGATTTTGCGAGTTATCGCAAAATCTTCATTAGTATTATATCCCGTCCAGACGGATTTTACAACTCCTAATAAAAATTTTTGCGAGTTATCGCAGTTTTATACAGTAGAATCTGTTAAAGAAACATACCAACCCAAAACCGCAACGCTTTAAAACCTGACGCCAGTATCAACACCTACTTTGTAAACTTATCTCACTACAATCCTCCATACAAAAACTGAAGATACCCGCGTAGCAAACAAACATTATTTTTTACATTCATAATTATTATCCCTTAAATGCCATGTTTTGCCGCAATTTGCCCCCAACAACATCATGCCATAGCATAGAATGTAATAAAATGTAATTGAATCGTAGTAAAAACGGTGTAAACACCATTTCCGTTGCCGCGGTTTGCACCGTTTTGACGCGCTTTGCGTTGGCTATGAATATTTGCCGAGCGATTTGCCGTGGCAGATGAATAATATTTTTATCATAATCTCTTATATCCTCTCATATCGTCTCAAGGCTTGATTTTACTGGCTTTATGAAACTTTTTCAAAATCATGTATTCTCTCATATTTTCTCATAAAATCTCATATTTTTGAGAAATCAGGTGTACAAATGGGGGGACAAATACCAAACCGTACCCCTACACCTTTGCATCATTTACAACATTTAAATTGTAGCAACTCTCTTCATCTCCGCCTCTGCATCCTCAAATTTCACATGCGTATATGTGTTTAATGTCACGCTGATATCAGCATGTCCCATGATATACTGCAAGCTCTTAGGATTCATTCCACTCTTTGCCATCTTTGAACAAAAGGTATGTCTGCATACATGAGGTGTCACCTTCGGCATCTGTACCTTATAAATTCCATTGTACTTCTCAAGGATGTGCTGGAAATACTTTTCCCAATGGAGTGCTACCATAGGCATATTATTCTTGTCAAGATACAGAAAACCGGAATAGCCATCAATGATTGGCTCAATCTTCGGCTTCTTTCTTCTGTCAATAATCGTCCGAAATGCTTCCTCCACTTCTTCTGACATTGGTATTTCCCGAATTCCACTTTCCGTCTTTGGCCCTTCAATCATATACTGCATCTTTGAAGTGCGGATGAGCTGATGATCTACAATGATTTTATGATTCTTAAAATCAATATTCTTTGTTGTTAATCCTACAAATTCTGAGATTCGCAGCCCGGTATTAAACAGAATATAGATACCTTCATAGTATCTGCTAAAATGTTTATCCTGTTTGACAAATTCCAGATATTTACGTTCCTGATCCCTGGTGATAGTTTCTCTGGTCACACTATCATTAACAATAACCGTAGCCAATTCAAAATCAAACGGGTTTCTACGAATCATGTCATCGTCATAAGCCTGACGAAAAGCCGGTCGCAATATTCCTCTGATTGTATGAATGGTGCTATAGCCCTTGCCTTCCAGATGATGGGCATCATGATAGAAACTGTTTGCTTCATCACCAGATTTGATTACACCGGTAAGTCCATGGAACCGCCATATTCATAAGGCAGAGCTTAGCATTATATTCTACCTTCTCCTGTCCATAAAAAGTCATACTCTTATTAGTCTGAAGTCCAGTCTCATTTACGAAATCACCAGTCTGCACAAACATACCGCCTGATCCACATGCCGGGTCCAAAAGTATTCCGTTCTTTGGTTCAAGGATATTTACAATCATTTTTACCAGTGATTTTGGGGTAAAGAATACACCATCGTCAGACGCAATGTTTTTTGCAAATTTATTCAGAAAGTACTCGTAGATACGTCCGATTACATCTCCACCCACTTCATCCAAAGCGTTGTTATTAAAGATTCTGAGCAGTTCACCAAGAAGCTCATCCGAGAAATCGGTGTAGCTTTTAGGAAGAACACCTGTCAGCTGGTCACTCTGCTGTTCCACCAACTCCATGGCGTTATTTACCACTTCACCCAGGCTCCCCATGGTCTGTCCTGATACATTCAATAGTCCCAAAGGAGCAACATTTTCCGGAAGATTTACCAGATAATCAAACTGCGCCATTTCAGGAAGGAACAATGCGCTCTTAGCCGTGAAATCACTTGCCTCCACCGGCATCTTACGACCATTTCTTACCGGCCTATCCTTTAATATTTCTTCCTCAACCATTTTATATCTGCTGTATGCATATCTAAGGAACAACAGGCCCAGTACAGGCATACAGTACTGATTCGATGTAAGCTTTGACCCCGCACGCAGTAGATCCGCAGACTCCCACAAATCTGCTTCCAGCTTCTTAATACTTGCGTTATCCATTTATCCATATTCTCCGAAATTAATTACTTTTATTCTGTTCAAGCTTTCTGGCCTTACGCGGGTCTATCGGCTTTTCTGTTCCGACCGGTATAAACCACATTCTGCCTTTCTGAATGGCCCCTTCAATTCTTCCTTCCTTGCAATATATCGCTACCCATCTCTGGGATACATTCCACTTTTCTGCGCATTCTGCTGAAGTCAAATATTCCATGTGTTTTCCTCCAAAAATGTGTAAAAACTCCTCTTTCATTATATTCTATTGAGCGAATACTTTCAATTAAATTCTTTTTAGAAACGAACACTTTTTCATCAACTATATTTCATACATTGTTTCGCACTAAAAAAGCACCAGTTTCCTGATGCTTCAGAACTTTCACATGTAATTAATCATGCTCTGTACTATATAATTTCTCGCTTATCAAATGCTTGATATTATCTGGAATCATTTTATTCTTATCTTCTACCAATAATGTATCATACTTTGCAATGCTTGCATCTTTGGAGAAAATAAAATCAACGATTTCCCCATCCTTACTCTTTTCGACGGATGAATCCTCCACTCGAAGTGACATAGGAAGAAAGAAGTCATTAATCTTATTCCCATTAACATCTATATTTTCTGTAAGTCCCAACGTAAATTCCAGATTAGTTACGCTTAGTTTGTAAATAATTGTAACCGTCTGCATCTCCTTAAGGATACACACCATATCATTGGTCAACTCCGGTAATCTCTTTAAACAGGGCAACTTCTTTCTTGCATTTGCATAAGGATGCCTTGCATCAAAATAGAACTGGCTACTTGTAAGTTTTGCCTTTTTTGCATTTTTATAGAAGTCCTTTGCCGAAAGCTTTGTCTCGACTCCTGTTAAGTGAAGAAAATGATCTACTGGAAAAGAAACTTCAAAAAAATCTTCCCCATATACATATAGAAATGCTTTACCGGCCAAACTCTGACTATATATTGCAGCTGAATCTATAATGTCCTGTCTAATTGCATTTTTCTTATCTGCTTTTGTCGCCATTTACCCCTCATATGTAAAGAGGAGTGTGATACTTAACCACACTCCTCTAAAAATTTCTTTTGAAAAAGAGTTTTCTGCTGGTTGTCAGCCTCGATACCCAATTAAGATACCCATAACGACGTGGAAATCATTAAGTCCCCCACGTGGACTACAGCTTTATCCAAGCTGCCAGGCTCGATGCCCAGTTAAGACATCTTATGAGATGGAAAATTATCCTGCTCCATCTGCAGCCCAACTTTTAACGATGCTCTTACATCGAGAACATTTCTGTTCTTACCTAATTATACTCACTTCAAGTAAAAAATCAACCAGGCTATCATAATCGCGGACTAAAGCTGATTACAGTTCACTGGTATACAGCGACTTGTATGTAAGATTCGTACCTGTTCTATACGTAAATTTAGCTTGCAGTGTCAACTTCATTGCTGCATAGAAGTTTGGCGTTTTTATTGCAATCATCAACGTTTTCAACTACTCTATTCTTCCCAGTATAGCCGGGAAATTTAGATTTTTCATTTATCAGTATTCACAAGTTTCGTAGCAAGGAATTCAGTAACAGCCTTCTCTGTATCCGCCAGACCATTTTCTTCCAGTTCGTTTACCATGTTGTCCCAATTTGCGTCAAATTCCTCTTCTGTACCCGAAACACATTTTACCAGCCCTGGCCAAGTAATATCCGAAATTGTATTCTGCTGCTCGGTCAGCTCCTGTGGCTGCTGATATGCCCAGAGTGCAGAATATGGAAGAAGCTCAAATTCTTCTGGCTGCGGAAACATATCTGTCAGCATTTCGATTCCCATTGCCTCGCATCCGGCTTTTTCCGCTTCGTTATAATTTGCAATCACAGATTCTTTCGTCGTTGGAGTATACGGGAATCCGTCCTCAGTGTAAGAACCTGCTCCATAGATTGGAAATCCAGTATAGTTATCAATGCCTGTGTTCTTATGATAGTCTGGATCTGACTGTGCTTTGGCAACTTCTTCATCGGTACGATACGGCTTTCCATTTTCGTCCAGGAAATAATTTTCTCCTTCAATTCCCCAATGATATAAAATCTGTCCTTCATCTGAGCACAGATAATCCATGAATTTGATTGCACGAACTGGGTCCTCACAGCTTTTTGTAATTGCCATTCCATATCCGACCGTTGTTCCCTGATACAAAAGAGCTTTGCAGACCTGATCCTCTCTTAAGGTTACCGGCAGTCCAACATATGTCTGATCTACTTTTCCATCAGCCATCAATGCTGTTTCACACTGACTATAGTGCCATTCTGAATCTGTCAAGGCAACAAC
>ERZ773239.2619-NODE-2619-length-10092-cov-4.814686_pt1 | contig 10092 bp, 9 predicted proteins | sample MGYA00580521_ERZ773239 | MGnify/ENA primary metagenome ERZ773239 (study PRJEB29015, sample SAMEA2737801) | human gut metagenome | biome: human gut; feature: human-associated habitat; material: faeces | place: China | collected 2012 ... | reverse complement strand
CGGACATAAGAAATATTATGGGCGAATTACCATCCTTGGTATGGGAAGTCTTAGTAAATAACAAGAGGCGTACCAACGGATTGATTCGTTGGTACGCCTTTTGCTATGAAAAATAAAACTGCAAATTCGTTACTTCTTGAGATAATTCATTGCATCCGCCTCGGATAGCTGGTAAATTTCACAGAGCTTCGAGCGGATGAAGAAATCATCGCAACCCATAGAGTGCAGCATGGCAATTGTATTTTGGATAGCCTGTGTAAGCTTGGACTCTGACTGCTTCAGATTAGTTTCAGCTTCTGCAAGTTTGGACTCTGACTGCTTCAGATTAGTTTCTGCTTCCGCGAGTTTTGTTTCAAACGCGGCAAGCTGTTCCTTCAATTCGCTCTTATCCCGTTCCTGTATGCGGCGGTGTTCTTCTTCGCTATATTCGTAGAGAGTCACTGCAATCACCTCACTTCGATGCTTTTTGAGAAAATCACCCAGAATACCTTGTGTAATACAGTAATCGACTGCTTCCGATATGGCAACGCGAAGCCGATCCATGTACGGAAGAGGAGTGTCGGATGTTTTGGCTGTAAGAATGTCGATACATTCCCGAACCTTCGTGACAAACTGCATATACTGCTTCAAAATAGTACAGCTTTCCAGCAGCACTTCGTTATAACCGGGATTGATGTTAAGGACGCGAACTGTCAGCTCCAGTTCGGGTTGATCAGTTGGAACCTCATAGGCATCCGACAGCTTCAGTATCATTTCATCTTCATTCATAGGATCCACACCGTTGTAGAAGGTAACGAAATGTGGTGTAGGAAGAATAAGAAGTATCTGAAATTGAAAGTGATTATAACACGGTGGAAGAGCGAAAACTATTGTTAAAATACACAAAATGAAAAGAAAATAATAACGGAAACGTTCAAGGAAACAGTCGGGTAAAATTTATTTTTCGTCAAATCAGAGAAAAAGCTCACACAAATTTGGAAGAATGTTACAAGCGCATTATTGTGCAATTTCCACAATTCTGTAAATACCGGTGGTTCCTAATATTTGCAAGTAAATATTGGGGTCCCACGGTACTTCGTAGGGGAAGCTGCCCATAGCAGTTGTATGTAAACTTGCCCTATTGCTTGCGTATGCTTCGTGCATCTAATAAGAAGTTATCGAAATAATGTTGCAAATTCGAGCAATGTGTGTTATCGTAGTATCGTTAATCTTGATAATCAACATAATATGCATTATGTTGAAGATGAGAGATAGTGACATCTGGAGAAGACTTCAGGTGTGATGATGTGCCGGTGTTCTTTCCTATAAAGAAGGGCACAAGAGGAGGCAGAGATAGTCGTGCGACTATTCGATCAGGAGAAGCTTGGTTCGAGCCATTTGGTTCATTCCAGACATTTGCGGTCAGCAGGTGGCGTTGGATCAAGGAAAGCACAGCAATAGGGAGTGGGAATATGTGGTATGTAATTCATACAATGTCCGGGACAGAGCAGAAATGCATGCAGCAGTGTATGCAATATGTAGATGAATCGGACTATGTTGAGATGTTCGTTCCACACTATATTTCAAAAAAACATTTCAAAAAAGAATGGCATGATGTAGAGAAAACATTATTCCCAGGTTACCTGTTTGTGGACACTGACCGGATCGAAGCCGTTATGGAAGGTCTTGCAAAAGTACATCAATACACCCGAGTTCTGAAGGATGCTGATGTGGTATCTCCGATCACAAAGGAAGAACAGGAGTTTCTGTCCAATATGATGGACGAACATCACATCGTGCGATATTCCGAAGGATTTCTCATTGGCGAGAAGGTCTGCATCACGTCCGGTCCGCTCAAGCATTATCAGGGCTGCATTAAGACGGTAGACAGACATCGAAGGATCGCCAAACTCATGATACCCGTCTTTGGCGGCATGACCCCGGTAGAAGTGGGATTCGGTGCCGTGAAGCGAGTCAGTCAGGAAGAATTTCACCAGATGAAACAACAAAATATCCGGAAACATCAAACATCACCCCGGGGAAAGCCCGGACAGGTCAAAGTGCTTAGCGGCGCCTTTGAAGGGATGACAGGCAGGCTGCTTTGTGCCATGCCGGAACGGGATGAATGGATGATCGAACTGGAACTCTTCGGCGTGGCAACCAAGGTCTCATGCCAAAGGGAAGAGATCGAAGTAACATAAGTGAATTTAAACGGTCAGAGACGGGGATTATCTGTCTCGACAGTATAATCATATGGAAGAAGCTGCAGCGGTAAAGTGACGAGTGTCGCGCTTTACCGGGCAGTGGAGCAGAAAGAGCGTGAGCGAAGCTAAAATTGCGGATTGTATAGGACGTTTGGCAAGTGGCGAAGCACGCTCTTTTTGAATGTGAACGGAGTATTGTATGGAGAAAATGAAAATAAAGGTATGAATAAGAAAAAATTACTAATATAGGCTCATTGTTATATACCGGATACGGCATCTACAAGTCAGATTCTTCGTGAACTAGCAGAAGGTATGCAGGAGTATTTCGATATTACGGTAATCTGTGTAGTTACAAGTTATCTTGGCACAATTGAAGATAAATATAAGACACAGAAATACTATAACGAAGAAATCAATGGTGTTAAGGTTGTTCGCATCAGGGTTCCGGAATTTAGTAAGACGAATAAGAGGAGTCGGGTGAAGAACATTTTGTCTTCTTTTTTGGGAGCAATGAGTGCAACTTTCAAAATAGGAAAAATGGATTATATTTTTTTATTTCCCAGTCGCCGATTCTTGGCGGGCTTTTTGGTGTCTGGGGAAAATGGGTAAAGCATGCCAGATACGTATACAATATACAGGACTTCCATCCGGAACAGGTTCTGGCAGTTGGTTATACCAAGAATAAATGGATCATCAAAGTAATGATGTGGTTTGACAAATTCAGCTGCAGACGGTCTGATCTGATTATTACAGTTGGCGAATAGGTTATGACAATAAGGGTCAGCACTTTGAAAAATGGAGAAGTGCGACTGCGAGTTATGACAATAAGACACAGCACTTTGGTGGTGAGCTGGTATGAAGGTGTCTACCATAAAGTTTCAGTTGAAGAAAAATAAGTGAGTGGCCCATGACAGGTCTACATAAAAGATTCAGTGGTGGTCGGAAAGACGGATTGAAATGCGGCTGCGGAAGATACCCACCGTGAGAAAAAGATAACCACAGTGTGATAGCTCATCCGGCATGGATGATAAACACACTGTTTGATATAGATTGCTTGGCTCAATATGAGCCTTCCATATAAGTAGAAAAAGAAGAAAAGGTGCGAGAAATGGAGTATAAGAGAGAGGTTGATAAAAGACTCATTCCAACTTGTAATATTATGGGAGTTAATATTGCGGCGATTAACATGGAGTGGTTGGTAGACTATCTCGAAAAAAATATTTCGGAAATAAAAGGAGACTATATATGCGTCTCAAATGTACATACAACTGTAACTAGCTATGAAGATGCGGCTTATTGTGCAATTCAAAATGGCGGGTTAATGGCAATTCCAGATGGCGGTCCTCTTTCTACTGTTGGTCAGAAACGCGGTCATAAGAATATGGAGCGCACAACAGGCCCAAGTTTAATGGGAGAGATTTTTGAAATCTCTGTAAAGAAAGGGTATCGCCATTATTTTTATGGCAGCAAAGAAGAAACACTGGAATTGCTGTATCAAAAACTCACAAGTAATTATCTGGGAATTCAAATTGCTGGGATGTATAGTCCGCCGTTTAGACCTCTGACGGAAGAGGAAGATAAAGCAATTATAGAAAGAATTAATGAAACCAAGCCGGACTTTGTCTGGGTTGGACTGGGAGCACCCAAACAGGAAAAGTGGATGGCAGCACATCAGGGAAAAATTGATGGATTAATGCTTGGTGTTGGAGCAGGATTTGATTATTATGCAGAGAATATTAAGCGTGCCCCGATGTGGATGCAAAAACATAACCTGGAATGGGTGTATCGCTTAGTGCAAGATCCGAAGAGACTGTTTAAGAGATATTGGAGCACTAATACGAAGTTTATTTGGAATGCAATGATAAAAGGAAAGTGAGGTAATGACTGTGGACAATGCAAAAAACCAGAATATTTTGATTGTACATAATTATTACCAGATTCCAGGTGGAGAAGATACAGTTGTTGCCAATGAAAAGAAAATGCTTGAGAAGCATGGCCATAAAGTAGCCTTATACAGCCGTAATAATGCAGAATTGAAGCAAATGTCAAAGTTTCAGAAAGCTTTTCTTCCGATTACAACTGTGTTTAATCCAAGAACATACCGAGACATCAAGAAGTTGATAAGAGATGAGAAGATAGAAATCGTTCATGTTCATAACACACTTAATCTGATGAGTCCGGCGGTCTATTATGCGGCGAGACGCATGAAAGTTCCGGTGGTTCAGACGATACATAATTTTCGGCTACTTTGTCCCGGTGCGACTTTTTATAGAGATGGGCATATTTGTGAAGATTGTGTAAAGTATGGTTTGAAATGCGCAGTAAAACACAGTTGCTATCGAGGAAGTAAAATTCAGACATTGGCATGTGTACTTAGTACTGCATTCCATCGAATGACAGGAATTTACGGAAAAATCAATTATATTTGCTTGACTGATTTTAATAAGCAAAAACTGTTGGGATTAAAGCAAATTAAACCGGAAAGGGTGTTTGTAAAGCCTAATTTTGTTGAATGCAAAAATAAATATGTTCCAGAAAAGGATAGAAAAGATCAATTTGCTTTTGTAGGAAGACTAGATAAGCTAAAAGGAATTGACTTACTTTTTGAAGCCTGGAAACGTATGGGAGAAGAAGCTCCAAAGTTAATTGTTTGTGGTACCGGTCCAATGGAAGATTGGTGTAAGTCGTTCACTAGAGAAAACGATGTGAACATTGAAATGCGTGGATTTGTGCCAAATAATGAGGCTCTAAAGATAATAGCAAACAGCAAAGCACTTGTATTGCCTACTCAGTGGTATGAAGGATTTCCGATGAGCATTGTGGAAGCGTTTAGTGTTGGAACACCTGTCATTTGTTCGGATCTTGGAAATGCTGGAAGTGTTGTTGAAGAGGGGATAACAGGTTATAAATTTCAATTTGACTCTATAGAAGATATGATTACTTGCGTAATGAAATGCAATAGTATATGTGAAAGTACAGCGTCTAAATATTATGAAAAATACACAGAAAAAAGAAACTATGCAATGCTTATTGATGTCTATGAAAGCCTAAAGAATGAAATATGAGGAGAAATATAATATGAAATTGTCAATTGTTACTGTTTGCTATAATGCCGAACAGTGTATAGATAAAACTATAAAATCAGTTTTAAATCAGACATGTCCAGTATATGAATACATTATTATTGATGGAGGTTCAAAAGACAAAACGTACAATCGAGTTTGTAGTTACGAGAAATCTTTTGCAGAAAAGGGAATACTATTTAAGCATATTTCAGAAAGAGACAAAGGGATTAGTGATGCGTTTAATAAAGGAATAAAAATGGCATCTGGAACATTAATTGGGTTGATTAATGCAGATGATGAATTGCTTCCGGAAACATCGGAGATATTGAAAAATGAATGTAAAAAAATAGATGTGGATATATACTATGGGAATTGCTATTGGGTTGATAGCGAAAGAAATTTAGAGTATGTGTCTAAACCTAAACATGATTTAAGTAAACTGTTGTATAACATGGTTTTGATTCATCCATCTACATTTGTAAAGAAAAAAGCTTATGAGGAATGTGGTTTGTTTGATGTGACTTATAAATACTGCATGGATAAAGAATTACTTTATAGAATGTATAAAGCAGGGAAAAAGTTTGATTATATTGACCAATGTTTGACAAAATTTAAAGCTGGAGGAGTGAGTGATACACATTCTAAGGCTGTATTTAAAGAAGGAAGCAGAATGGCGTTATCTTATGGAGAACCCCAAATAAAAGTAAAAAGTATAGAGATTATAAAAACAGTTAGAAATCAAATGGTCAATATGATTAAGGGAACGAGAGTGTATCGAGTTTTGAAAGGAATATGATTTAATAATATGGGACTAAAGAGAACAATTATAGCAATTAAATGGTTTCCAAGTCATGTCATCAATCTTTTGACGCTGAGATTGAGAAAAATTAATTGTGGAAAAGGGCTATCCACACATGGGACATTATTTGTTAGAGGAACAGGTACAATCACTATAGGCGAAAATGTATCGATCACTTCTTGCAGAGAAACTAATCCGATAGGTGGTGACGTGAAAACTATTTTATTTGCAAAAAATAATGCAACTATAACAATTGGGGATAATACCGGAATATCAAATAGTGCTCTTGTTGCGGTAGATTCGATTGCAATAGGAAATAATGTTTTGATAGGAGGAAATTGCAAAATTTATGATAATGATTTTCATTCATTGGATTTTAATGAGAGAATGGGAACTGTAGATTTAGGAGTAAAACATGCCCCCGTTGTAATAAAAGATGGTGCATTCATCGGCGCTCACACCATAGTTCTTAAAGGAGTTACAATTGGTGAAAGAAGCATTGTGGGAGCGGGATCTGTTGTTGCTAGATCTATTCCAGATTATGAAATATGGGCGGGGAATCCTGCTAAATTTATAAAAAAGGTTGAGTAGAATATGAGTGCAATTCGAGAAAGTATTGAAAGTACTATAAAAAAAATAAAATTAAAAAAAAGAAAATGTAGGTTTGCACGATGCTCAAAAGTATCTTTTGACTGCAAATTTGAAGGAAATAATTTTATAGACAGATATGCAAAAATAGTATCATCGAGTTTTGGGTATGCAACTTATGTTGGACATAATAGCAGCATAGAAGGTTGCAATGTAGGAAGATATACGTGTATTGGGCCAAATGTGCGAATTATTCACGGAAATCATCCGGTTCATGAATTTGTATCGATACATCCGGCTTTTTTTTCTTTGCAGAAACAAGCTGGTTTTACATATGTGGAAAAACAAAAATACTGTGAAGAATCTTATGTTGATCCAGATAATCAGTATTATGTGAAGATTGAAAATGATGTTTGGATTTGTGATGGTGCCTCAATTCTTGCTGGTGTGACAATTGGAAATGGAGCAGTTGTTGCCGCGAATGCTTTAGTTACGAAAGATGTACCTCCATATGCGATTGTAGCAGGTATTCCGGCAAAAATAATTGGAAAAAGGTTTGAAGAAGACCAAATTAATTATTTACTTTCAATCAAATGGTGGGAGAGAGATAAGAAATGGTTAAAAAATAACTGCGATCTATTTGCAGATATTTCTACAATGATGAAGGAGTTAAAAAATGAGTAAGAAAGCGATACAAAAATATCTGTTATATGGTGAACTGGTTTGCGTATTGCTTATGTCTTGCTTTTTTGCATATAGAATTTTAACATTTTCAAATAGCGAACCTATGGGATACTTATTAGCGAGACTTATTTGCTTTGTATTTGCGCTATTAATTATTCTTCAAAATATCAAGAGTAAGGTAACAATATGGAGTCCTACATTTTTGGCAGTATCTTATGTGCTGATAGTGACATTTAATATTCTTATTGTTACCCAAAATTCTATAAATGATTTTACAGATGCAGCTTTATGGCCTCTTCTATTTCTTACTGCTTATGAGGTTACGGCTCAAAATTGTATTTCAGAGGTGTCTCTTTTTAGAATTCTAAAGATAACAAAAATTGTATGTTTGGGATATTCATTTGTTTTGGTCATTGAACATATTTTGGGGATAATTCCAGGAACGAGTGAAATGTTTCCAACATATGTGCTTTTAGCACTGGTCCCATTTTCATTATATGAAATGGATATGGGGCATGGCATTAAGTTTAATGTAATTTATTTAATATGTACATTTCTTATCATGCTAATGACAAGTAAGCGGAGTTGTATCCTTGTTTTAGCTGTCGGAATAATGGGGTATTTCCTTGTAAAAGCTAAAGTTCAAGGAAGAAATGTTAAAGCTATAGTTAATAGAATGGCAAAATATATTCTTGCAATTCTTGTGATTTTTTTGGCAATGTATTTTGTGACAAAGCTAATGAAATTGGATATAGTTGAAAGACTAAATGAAATGTTAAATGGTGATACAAATGGGCGCAGCGCAATTTGGGAAAATGTTTTGGAGGCATTTAATGCATCGACATTGAGCGAAAAATTGATAGGACATGGTTATCATGCGTTTAGATTTTATAAATACAGTGGCTATATGTATATTTTAAATGGAAATCTAGCACATAATGATTATCTTAATACTCTATATGATTATGGAATTATTGGTGTAGCTGTTTATGCATCTTTTTTACTTAGTATGATAAAAGAATTGTTGCTTCTAATAAAAAAGAAAAGTGAAATAGCACCAGCATTTACTTTTTCAATTGTGCTATTAGGCTTTTTGACTTTTGTTAGCTATTTTGGAATCGAATCAAGAATTATTAATTATGTTGCAATTTTTTGGGGATATACACTTGCAATAAAACGTTTTGACATAAAGAATTAATATCTGGGAAGTGAGGAAGTGGATTTATGGAAGGGATTTCAATAATAATTCCTAACTATAATAAAGAGAAATACATAGAAAAATGCGTAGATAGTGTGCTAAAGCAAAGCTATATGCCAAAAGAAATAATAATAGTAGATGATTGTTCAACGGACAATTCGAGAAGAATTATTGAAAAGTTGACAAAGGAAAATGAAACTATAAAGCTCATATATCCGAAAACAAATGGTGGAGTTTCAAAGGCAAGAAATTTAGGACTACAGAACGCAAGTTATGATTATGTGACATTCATTGACTCAGATGATTTTTATATCAATGTGGATAAATTGAAAAATGAAATGAAACAGCTTAAATTATTGGAGAAAAAAGGTTATCAGGGACTTGCTTATTCTACTACTGTTCTGGTAGATGAGGATGGAAAGGTAATTCCGTGTAGAGCTAACAGAAGACGGAGAAAAAATGAATTTATGAAAGGAAATAGAGTATTAAAAACACTTATTTCTTTGTCTAAACAAAAAAGAATACCTAGAGATTATTGTATTAGAAAAGAAACCGTTCTTAAAGTTGGAGCTTATAATTATCCTCGTAATTTTTATGAAGATTTGGATTTGTTGATGAGATTAGCAATGGCTGGTGTCTTTTTTCAGCCAACGTATGAAAATGGAACGGCCTATCGACAATTACAAAATGGTCTATCAGGAAAAAACACTATAGAGCATAATAAAGAAATTGAAATTATTTGCAGTCATTATATGAAAGATTTGAAATTCAGCGATAGAATTATAGCAACTTATGGGCAGAAAAAAACTAGGCTAAAGAAAAAAATAGTTGCTTCAATAAAGAAAATTTTATAAAAAATACCGGAGTTATAAATGAAGACTAATTTAAAAAAAATAAGCCGATTATATATCAATATGACATTGCCAGTAAAGGCTTCCATGTGGTATTTGGCATGTAGTGTGTTACAAAAAGCAATAGGATTTTTAACTACCCCGATTTTTACAAGAGTTATGGGTACAAGTGATTTTGGCGTTGTTTCAATGTACAATTCGTGGGAGGCTATTTTCACTGTTTTTTGTACACTGTATTTATATAATGGTGTATATAATAATGCCATGATTGAATACAAATATGATAAAGATGGTTTTACATCTTCTATGCAAACGTTAACTACGGTACTTTCTGTAGCTGTATTTGGTGTGGTATATGTTTTTTACGGACATTTGTCAGGTGTAATAGGTCTGTCAAAGCCTATTATGTTTTTAATGGTGATAGACATTATTTTCTCGACCGGGATGTCATTTTGGTCAATAAGGAATAGATACGAATATAAGTATAAAAGTGTAGCTGCTTTTACGATATTATCTTCATTATTAATGCCAGTTTTAAGTGTAATACTTGTATTAAATTCGGCAGAACATAAGGCAGAAGCAAGAATCCTAGGTACAGTTGTTACACATGTTATTGTATATGGTATTGTTTACTTTTTGAATTTAACCAGAGGAAAGAAAGCTGTTGACTTAAAATACTGGAAATATGGTATAAAGTTTAATCTGCCTTTAATACCGCATTATT
>ERZ773239.2617-NODE-2617-length-10103-cov-7.030454_pt1 | contig 10103 bp, 9 predicted proteins | sample MGYA00580521_ERZ773239 | MGnify/ENA primary metagenome ERZ773239 (study PRJEB29015, sample SAMEA2737801) | human gut metagenome | biome: human gut; feature: human-associated habitat; material: faeces | place: China | collected 2012 ... | reverse complement strand
GACACTGAAACGATTTTGCATATAAATCATTCCAATGCCATATTCTTCTTATCTTTTATTTTTTACCATTCAAGAATGCTCCGGCATTCTTGTTGCGAGGTGCGCGTCATGCAATTGCATGACATACTTCAACTGCGCACCTCTGTAATCCTGCCGGAGGCTATATCAGATGGGGGATTGGCTCCCACCACTGATACTAGCTTGTTTCTCACCACCTATAGGACGCCACTGAAAAAGTGGTCGTAAAATCATATATCTGATATAATTAAGGTATCATAATTGTCGGAGGTTGAAATGTTATCATCCCAACTTAAACTTAGCCTTAGTTATTATTCAGATTTATATGACATGATTGTTCCAAAAGATCATATTCTAAGAAAAATCAGGGAATTGGTCGATTTTTCTTTTATATATGATGAATTAAAAAATAAATATTGCCTTGATAATGGACGTAATGCAAAAAACCCTATATTGCTATTTAAATATCTGCTTTTAAAATATCTTTATAACCTTTCTGATAATGGTGTTGTTGAAAGATCACGATATGATATGTCTTTTAAATATTTTCTGGAATTAACGCCAGAAGAAGAGGTTATCCATCCTAGTCTTTTAACCAAATTCAGAAAGCAGCGTTTAAAAGATGAAAATATACTTGATCTGCTCATAAATAAAAGTGTAGAACTTGCCATAAATCAAGGTGTTTTAAAAAGCAATACTATAATTGTTGACTCAACTCATACAGAAGCCCGTTATCATAAAACTACTCAGAGAGAAATGTTGAAAAAAGCCTCTACTTCTTTAAAAGCAGCTTTAAAAGATTCTGATAAAGACATTTATCTGCCAGATGAACCTGAAAAACGAGCTTCTTTAGATGAGTATAATGAATACTGTCATGAATTATTAAACACAGTTCAGGAAAGTCCGTATTCAGAACTGCCAACGATTAAAGAAGAATCTTCTATGTTATCCGAAATTTTGGATAATCAGATTGATTGTTATGATCAATCCATTGACCCGGATGCCCGGATTGGCCATAAAACGGTCAATTCTTCTTTTTACGGATACAAAACTCATTTGGCCATGACAGATGAACGGATTATCACAGCAGCAACAATCACATCCGGCGAAGCATTTGATGGTCAGGAACTTCCAGTACTGGTTCAAAAAAGTAAAGCAGCAGGTGCAACCGTTAATGAAGTAATAGCAGATACCGCATATTCCACACTGGAAAATTTAAAAGACGCACAAAGCAATGACTATAAATTAATTTCAAAGCTTAACCCGAGCATCATAAAAGGGACTCGTTCAGAGGACGGCTTTATCTTTAATAAAGATGCGGATACCATGCAGTGCCCAGCGGGGCATTTGGCTATAAAATATCGAATTGACAAACGTAGTAATCAGAAAAAGAATACACGTATCAAATATTTTTTCGATATTAATAAATGCCATGTCTGTCCTTATCGTAATGGCTGCTATAAAGAAAATGCAAAAACCAAAACGTATAGTATCACTATTAAATCGGATTATCATAAAAATCAAGAAGCGTTTCAAAAAACACAATATTTCAAGGAACGTTTCAAAACCCGCTATATGATAGAGGCAAAAAATAGTGAATTAAAAAATATACACGGATATAGTCGTTGTGATGCTGCTGGACTATCAAACATGCAACTTCAAGGAGCAGTATCAATATTTGCAGTCAATTTAAAACGAATTTTAAAACTAAAGGGAGAAGTCTGCCCAAATGAGGAAGAATAGGAAAATTCATCTCTCAAAAGGGTAGATTTTGCATCCCTCAAAACACTATTTTAGCAATATTTTATTATCAAGGAACATTTTTTCACATATTTGACGCCCTGCGATACTAAACTTACCACTTTTTCAGTGGCGTCCCTATAGAGGTGGGAGTCATCTCCCATCTGATATACTTATAGTCCGGCAATGCTTCATGAATTTTCTCAATTCCTTCCCGTACCAGTGCAAGTTCTCCATAAAACCGAACATCATCCATCAGATTTCCAAATACAGTATTTCCTTTTACGATTGCAAATTCGGCTTCATCGTAATAAGGTTCTTTCTTCGGTGGCATATTGTTGAGGACGTTATCAATCATGTTATAATTCGCCCTTCGACCAGCTCTTTGATTGCCTGTGGCTGGTCGCCGGTTGGTTTATATTCTGACACTAATTCAAAATGATCCATGTGATTTCTCCTGAATAATCTTCCTAAATTTACATAATTACTAACTTTGGTTAAAAAGTTTATCAAATAATATTCTATTTCTTTTTTTCGAATCTTGTATCAATTTATTATAGGGAATAATTTCTAAATACGCTTTATAAGAATCAATATACTTATAAAAACCCATATTATCTGGAGTTACTTTCAAGTCCTCTAGTTTAGCCAGCTTCTTTATACTTAAATCCACATCACATATAATATAACAAAAAAATCGAATATTTTCTGTTCCATTCAGAAATTCACCATCTTTCGTCTTCACTTTTCCCTCTACTATATCATCCATATATTCTTTAATTTGCCTAATTGGATTTTCAGCATCATTATAGTGTTCTCTGCCCGGTCGTTTAAACTCAATTATCGTTATATTTCTATATGGTTGCTCCTCTTCGTCAGTAAATGCAAACGGCGAATCAAAAATTATTAAATCTGGCTCTTTTCCACTATTATTTTCAACTTCTTCCATCTTTTTTATTTTCATATCAGATGCAAGGTAATGATGATATGCCAATTTTTCATCTATTATCCACAAATTATGTTGCAAATAATCTATATCATCTGAAGTTTTTGTCATTGGAAAAATAAGTTGATGAATATTTTTTTCATACGCATATTTTTGTTGTTCTTGATCTTTATATCTTATATTCTGCGCAAGAATATCTAAAATCGTTTTTCTATGCATTACATATTCTGCCAAATTACTCTTCCCAATGTCAGACATTTTTTCTGCATAATTATTACGTTTTTCTAAATAACTTTCATAATCTACAATTCCATTCTTTAATTCTTGCTCTAGTTCCTTCCCTTCTCGCTTCAATTCCAGTTTAAATTTTTGTTCTTGTTTAAACAATTCCATTTCTAATTTTTCTTCATCTACTACCCAAGGTATTTCATTAAATATTTCCGGTTTATTCTTCAACAGCATTCTATATTTGGGATTTCTACCGAAAACATATGCTTGAATCATTTCTTTTTTCTTTTTATTACTATCTTCTATATCTTTCTTTAAATAGTCTAAAATAACCTTTTCTACACTTTCTGTAATATCATGTATACCAATACTTTCCACTAAGTTAGGCTGTTCAGGAAGTTCGATTTTTGTACGTTCTCTATTTACATGTTTATCTAACAGCTCGGACATTATATATCCATTATATATAAATTCCCCCTTTTCATCCTTTAATTTTACACTGATATTCCCCATTATTTTTGTCAAAGAGATAGGTTGTACAACCCAATGATTGGCACAAAAGTTCATTGTATGATTATCTTTAGAATTCATATAATTCTTAGAATGTATTATTTTAAAAGTAGTTCCTTTGATATCTATATCATCAATTTTTATATTATCTCCAATATTTTCTTTATATAATTCATCAATATCTATTATATCTTGTTCATCACTTACTATTATTTTAGGCGCTTTTCCCAATACATAATATGTAAAACAATGATTTAATATATTTTTCGCTATAGTATCTAATTTTTTTGGACAATTCCCTTTGTATTGTTCTCTTAACCCATTTAATCGTACTTTAGTAGTTTGTAAAACATCCGAACTTAATTCCTTAACCTTCATATCATGAACTGCATGATTTGCATCAAATAAAAACGTTCTGCATTTTTTCTTATCCTCTTCGACAAATATACTTTCTATACTGACACTACAAAACGCTTTTAACCACAACATTCTCCCAACACCTTTACAACCCTTTTGAATCTTATATTCACTAGCATAAGTATCAAAAGAATTATAATTTTCATCATCGAAGCCTATCCCATTGTCAACAATAATAATATTTTCTATATCCGTTTCCCACTGATTAAATAAATTCATTTGTTTATCACGTTCAACTATAATTTCTATTTTCCCATTCGATATTTGAGCATCTTCAATACTTTGTATAGAATTTATAATAGCCTCATATAAAGGTAATAACGGAGTCGTTTTGGGTAATGTGTGCAAGTCAACTAATCCTTTAAAATTCATTTTCATAAATTTTTCCTCCCACTACATATTCCTAATTTATAAATTGTTACAAATAACTTTCTTAATCATTTCCTTTAAGATATTTCTCTACTTCCCGATCAAATTCAGAAACATATTCTCTATCCTGTTTAACTCTAAATACTTCATATTCCTTCTCAGCTTTTTGCATAGCAACATCATGAGAAATTTTCCCTTTTCCATTCAGTACCTTTCGCCTATTATTCAATAAAAACTGATTCGTTTGATCAACCCAGTCTTGCATGCTCATTAATATCTCATCTTCAGCCATTAATTCTGCATAATCAATAAACATTGTCACAAGTCTATTCAATCGCGATAATTCTTTTTCATTCAAATAGTTTTTTGCTATTCCAATATCTCGTTTTAAAATTTTTCCATCCGGAGAATCTTTCCATGTAGTCAAACCCATTGCTGGTTTTTCCGAATCAGCACGTTCATATATCAATTCTGCCGCAGTCTTTCCGGTAACAGCAAAGTGAAGCTTATTTTGGACAAATGCATAAAATGCTTTTGTTATCTCACTGTTTTTATCATAATCATAACTGCACTGTTCAAATACATCCGTAATTTTCTGATAGGCTCTGCGCTCACTGGCTCTGATTTCACGAATGCGTTCAAGTAATTCATCAAAATAGTCTTTTCCAAAAGGTCTGCCGTTTTTAAGCATATCATCATTCAACACAAACCCTTTTGTAATATATTCTTTTAATGTTTTAGTAGCCCACTGCCGAAAGCGTGTAACTTTCTTAGAATTCACTCGATATCCAACAGCTATAATTGCATCTAAATTATAACATTTTACTTTTCTTTTAACGTTACGCTGTCCCTCATTTTGAACTACCGAGAAAAACTCGGTAGTTCGATTTTCATCTAATTCTTCTTCCTTATAAATATTTTTCAAATGCAAGGATATATTATCTGTTGTACATTCAAATAAATCTGCCATTGCTTTTTGTGTCATCCAAAAAGTATCTTCTTTAAACATTACATTCACATAAATATTAGTGTCTTCCACTTGATATAAAACAATTTTATGTTCTTGATTCATTTATTTATCCTCTTATTTTAGCTACTTATAAAACATATCATTTTAGTATTAACAGTCCCTATTATATCAGACATTTTTTTGAAAGTATATAGATGAAGGCAAGAAAAAAGTACAAATGTTCGATTCTTATTTGTACTTTTTTCTATCACTACTATTCTATTTTTTATCATGCTGCGTTGAAATATTCCTCCAGGATTAAGTCTATTTCAATCACTTCTGAATAATCATAATACTGATCTTTCCGCTCTTTTGGAATAACTTCTTCAATAAATGGTTCCAATATATCTAGACAGTCTTCTATGATTTCCTGCGTATCTCCATAAACATCTACTGATATGATTTCCTTGGCATGTCCCAATAAATGCGAAACACCTTTTGAATTAAAGCTATTCTTCAGCAAAATAGTTGCATAGGTATTTCTCAACTGGTGAAAATGAATATCAGGCAAATCCAAGGATTTCAACAAGTCTTTATAGTATTTCTGATGAAAGCCTTTACTCCTTGGATTCCCATATGTAGAACAACAAATATAATTCCAGTCCCGGAACTCTTTTGGTCTGCGTCTGCGGTTCTTCTCATAAGTTTTCCGTTCTTCCAGAATTGCTTCAAATACATAATCCGGTATTGGAAGTTCACGCACACCAGCAGGTGTTTTTGTTTTAATTTCCTGCTTTGTCAGCATCTTAGGTGCACAGTCTTCTGCTTTACTGTTTGGCTTCTTTCCCAACTGACGCTCTACTCTCAACGTCCTGTGAATGTAATCGACATCACTGTATTTCAAACCGTTGATTTCACTTCTTCTGAGCCCCATCAATACAGCAAATAAAATCTGCATATGAATCGGTGTTTCTTTACTTGCCTCAATCAACTGTAGCACCTGCGGAAGTGTCAATGTTTTCTTTTCGTCGATTTTCAGAACACGATACTCTGTCTTTTTTATTTTCTTCGGTAAATTGATTCCCTTCGCAGGATTAGTTGCCAATACATTTTTGTTAAATGCATACTCCAATGATGTTTTCATGATCGTCCTGACATTTTTCGCAACTGATTCGTACTTTTCTGCAACTGTATTATATAATTTTCTGATATAACCCTGATTCAGTGTAGACATATACATTTTTCCAAGCTGTGGAACAATATAATTCCTAATGGCACTTTTGTAAGTTGCATATGTGTCGTCTGTTATTCGGGGACGCATAATATCTTCCAGCCAGAAGATCATAAACTCCTCTACCCGGATTTTCCCATACACAATATAGGTTCCGGTATGTAGCTGTCCAATGACTTCATCACGAAATGCATTGGCTTCTCTTTTGGTCGTGAATCCCGCATGTTGCTGCGTCTTTGTACTTTCGTCTGCAAACGTCAGCAACACACGAAATCCATATCCCTTTTTGATTGTTGTCACCGAATAGACCTTATATTCTACATATTTCTTAAAGTCAAAGGTCTTATGCATGGCTATCCCTCCGTTCCGGTTTGTTGTGGTACAAATGTATTATTTACAAACGCAATAATCTTATCCTGCTCGTCCATAATCTCACAATAATATTCGTAAGTCGTATGAACGGAACTATGACCTAACAGACCAGATATTTTAAACAATGGAACTCCAAGCTCAATTAAAATGGTCGCAAACATATGTCTGAGTCCATGTACGGTGATATTTGGCAATCCATTTCTGTTACAGATTTTCGTAAGTGCCTGATTCATTGCCGTTAATGATCGGGGTTCGCCGTTTTCCTGACAAGATACATAATCATAATCCTTGTACGCTACCCCCATATCTGCTTTACGCTTATCAATTAACTGTTGTCTGTGTTTCACTTCCCGCATCACCACTTTCGGAACTCTTAATATCCGGTAACTGTTCTCCGTCTTTGGATTCCGTTCGATAACAGCATATTCCGTAATCGTAAATTCCTGTTCTTTCACTTTAAGATTTCCGACAATCTGTCTGCTGATTCTGACCGTCTGCTTTTCAAAATCAAAGTCCTGAAACTTCAATCCAAGGATTTCTCCTTTTCGTAATCCACAAAACAGTCCCAGTAAAATTTCCAGATACCAAGGATTCTTGCTCGCAGCTTCAAGAAAAACCTTCAATTTTTCTTTGCCTAATACCCTTACCTTTGGTTTTGCTCTCGGATATGGCTTTGTCTCAGGCATTGGATTATAGCTTATGAACTTATCTCTTGCTGCATCTTTCATGGCGATACTCAAAAGCTCCCGCCCTTTATTTCCCGCTGAAGGACAGATTTTCGCGACACGTTCCAGTAGAGCATCTAAATACTCTACTGAAACATACCTTAATTTGATATCCGCTTCCATACTCGGAAGAATCAGATTATATAAGGTATATGCTCCAACCATTCTCGTGGTTGTCTCAATTCTCGGACTGAAAATATTTTCAAACCAGTATTCCAGATAATCCCCAAGCATCACATCTGTCTTTTGCATTTTTGCAATCTGGAGATCTCTCTGCTTCTTCTGGTATCTTTTTTCATATTCCCAGTAACTTTTCTCTGCTTCTTCCGGCGTTTCAAAGCCACCTTTTTTCCCATATTTTGTCGTCAGATCGTCCTGCAGCTCTTTGGTTCTGTGATACCATGATTTTCCTTCAAAAAAGACAACTCTCTTTTCCTTTGACATTGTCTCTTGCTGCGTTTCTTTCTGTTTCATTCTGCTCTCACTCTTTCTCTCTCCTCGTCTCCATTCAGCCACTTATCAAAAGAATTGCATGGGATACGATAAGATCTGCCAATCTTCAACACCCGGAATGGTTTTCTGTCATAATAAACATTTTCTATAAATTCATATGCCTTGGAGCGTCCCAGCCCAAGCAAATTTTGAACATCTTCTACTTTATATACTTTCTTTTCCATTTAGTACCATAAAAGTGTAGTTGTTAGAGAGGAATTAACTCTAACATCTACACTTATTTTATTATAATAAGGGAAGTAGTTGGTATGACATATTGCCATTAGGATTTTCACATCCGTGAATGAAACCGTCAGCCATCCCCTTATTATAAACATTCATTTAAGCAGGTTGAAACTCGCAGGAGCTTTCGCGTAACGAACTAAACTGAATCATAATAAGTGTAGATGGGATAAACAACTGCAATTCTATAAAAAGAAAAGGAGTATATTATGATCAGCGTAGGAATTGATGTATCAAAAGGGAAAAGTACAGTATGTATTTTGAAACCATATGGAGAGATTGTTAGTAAGCCTTTCAATATTACCCATACCCAAAAGGATTTAAGCGAATTATCTTCCATGCTTTTCAGACTAAATGATGAAGTCAAAATCGTTATGGAAGCAACCGGAATTTATCATCTTCCAGTTCTTACATATTTACAGGAAAAAGGATTTTTTGTTTCTGTAATTAATCCGTATCTTATGAAAAGTTATCGTAACGAAAGTCTGCGAAAAGCCAAAACCGACAAGATTGATTCCCGTATCATTGCTAATTATGGAATTGATCATTGGTTTAAAATGAAAGAATTTCAAATTTCTGGAGTGATTTATGAAGAGTTGAAGTTGCTTGGACAGCAATATCGGCATTATATGAAGCTTCATCTTTTATCTCTCGCTGAATTGACCCATCTTTTAGATTTGACCATGCCTGGAATAAAGAATCTTCTTGCAAGTTGGAATGAAACAAATCGGAAAGATAAAAGAAGTGATTTTGTGGAACGTTTTTGGCATTATGATGTAATAACATCTATGTCTGAACAGGAATTTACTGAAAAGTATATACTTTGGGCAAAAGAAAAGAAATACGTCCCAAGCCAGGAAAAAGCCAAAGTTATATACACCCTGGCTCAGGAAAGTATTCCCACATTACCTTCAGAAACCTCATCGGTCAAAATGCTGGTGACTGAAGCAGTTCGGGTGCTCAAGGAAGTTGATGCAACCCTTGGTCTAATTTTATCACGGATGCAGGAAATAGCCAAGACTTTGCCAGAATATTCGGTTGTAAGAGAAATGGGTGGAGTGGGAAATACATTAGCCCCAAAGTTAATTGCAGAAATAGGAGATGTTCGCAGATTTCGCAACGGGAAGGCATTGGTTGCATTCGCAGGAATTGATCCACCACCGTATGAATCTGGCCAATTTGTAGGTTGTAATAGGAAAATCTCGAAACGTGGTTCAGCATCATTGCGCAAAGTAGGATACGAAACAATGAGAAGTTTAAAAATGCGTTCCAGACCAGAAGATCCGGTTTACCGATATGTTGTAAAAAAGGAATCAGAAGGTAAAAGTAAAAAATCAGCAAAGATAGCCGGATTAAATAAGTTTTTACGCATTTATTATGCTCGAGTAACCGAACTATATAAAAATATATAATCTTATATAAAATAAATAATTTTTTAGACTGCCAATCAGACAGTCTATTTGTGGTACGCAAATATATTTTGTGACAGAAAATAAAAAAGATAAAAATAATTATTGACTTTTCTTAGCAGGTTTCATTCTCTATCATTGCCATGACGTTATCCTCCTCGTCCTAATCTTTGCGCTTTACTACCGGTAGTTTTTAGCTGTGTAACATCTAAAAACGGTACACCACTAAGATATCCATTTTCGTCTACATCGTCCAATGTGCGAATTTTCAAATCGCACACTTGACTTTTACGTGTTACTTGTTCTTTCTTCCTATATAATAGTCGTACCCATTCCGGACATTGCAGAACATACATAATTCCTTATATCGCTGCTCCGGATTCACCCGCCGGATATAACGTCCCGGCACCTCATAAAAATTGCCTGCACATACTCTGCACAAGCTCACGACTAA
>ERZ773239.2606-NODE-2606-length-10144-cov-2.580038_pt1 | contig 10144 bp, 11 predicted proteins | sample MGYA00580521_ERZ773239 | MGnify/ENA primary metagenome ERZ773239 (study PRJEB29015, sample SAMEA2737801) | human gut metagenome | biome: human gut; feature: human-associated habitat; material: faeces | place: China | collected 2012 ... | reverse complement strand
GACTAAAAAACCCAAAAATGAAATATTAGTCAACACATCTCTATATATACTTGACTATGAATACAAAAATCGAAAATCTAGTCAACACTTCTTTATTTCAGCTCCCCATCAAATACAACGGTTGCCGGTCCTGTCATATAAACTGTGTTCTTCTCCTGATCCCACTGAATCTCCAAATCTCCGCCAAGAAGCTTTACAGTTACTTCATCTTCTGTCAATCCATTCAGAATACAGGAAACAGCTACAGCACATGCTCCTGTTCCGCAGGCAAGTGTCTCCGCAGATCCTCTCTCCCAAACACGCATCTGTACAGTATGTCTATCCAGTACTTTTACAAACTCTGTGTTCACACGTCTTGGAAATCTCTCATGGTTTTCGAATTTTGGTCCGATTTCTTCAATCGGAAGATTATCAACATCATCTACATAAACAACTGCGTGCGGATTTCCCATAGATACGCAAGTCATATGATATTCTTTTCCATCCACAAGAATCGGTTCATCTACAGCTTTATCTCCCTCAGCCACAACCGGAATTTCTGCCGGTGTCAAGATTGGGCTTCCCATATCAACTCGAACCTTCGCAACTTTTCCATTTTCTACGAAAAGCTGAAGTGTTTTGATTCCTGCTAAAGTCTCAACTGTAATCTCTGTTTTGTCAGTCAGGCCGTAATCATACATATATTTTCCAACACAGCGAACTCCATTTCCACACATTTCTCCTCTAGAGCCATCCGCATTATACATGGCCATCTCACAGTCTGCCACTTCCGACGGACAGATCAGGATCAGTCCATCAGATCCTATTCCAAAATGTCTGTCACTCACCTGGATTGCCAACGCTGATGGATCTTCTACCTTCTCTTCAAAACAGTTTACATACACATAATCATTTCCAATTCCCTGCATTTTTGTAAATTTCATTCTCTTCTCCATTCCACTGTCATCACTGACAGTCCTTTCATTTGTTATTGTTTACAGCACTTCTTATTCGTTACTGTTAACAACTGCCTCTTATTCATTCATAATTGTCAGCACCATCTGTGCTGTTTCGAGCATATTGGTCCCACTTTCCATACTGCTCTTCTGTAAATATCGATGTGCTTCCTCTTCTGACATGTTATTTCGTTCTATCAGAAGCGCTTTCGCCTGATCGATTATCTTTCTCTGAGAATCGTCTCTCTTTCGTATCGTTTCTCTGCGCTTTCTTCTCTTCCTGCTCTGTGTCTGCTGAATCATTTCAACGGTATTTACCAAATCATAAACTTTGATTGGGAGTGGAAGTCCTACAACCCCATCCGGCAGTCCATCCATCCACTTATCCGCTGAAGCCACCAAAAGCATGTCAAACGTATCCGGAAGAGATTCTCGTAAATCTGTATACTGCATATCTTGAAACCGATAACCACACACGACAATTCCATCGTTCCAGTTATCAGCATACTGCAAAACCTTAGCTCCTGTCAAACATACCGCAGATACTTCAATACCCGCACGAACCAAACTATTACGGATATTTACTGCATTTTCCCTCTTTGGAAAAACGACAATAATGTTGCTCATATCTGCTCACCTCTTCCGCTAACTTCTTTTCTGTCAATCTGTTCTCTCTAAAATGTTCTATACCAATATATGTGGTCTCTAAATGCCCAATGACAAGATACCCAGACTACAGCCTGTAAAGATAATGATTAATCTCCCAGTCTGTCACCTGCATACAATATTCTTTATATTCTTTCTTATTTGCTTTGATGATCTTCTCGGCAAGCTCTTTCCCTAATACGCTGATCAACAGTTCATCTTTCTCAAGCTCTGCTGTAGCAGCTCCAAGCGTTCTAGGCAGTTCTTCCACTTGAAGTTCATCTCTTCTTTCCTGTGTCATCTTCTGAATATTTTCATCAATATTCTTCGGAGGCATAATCTGATTCTTAATTCCGTCCAATCCGGCTTTCAGAAGTACTGCAAGCGCCAGATATGGATTCGCCGTAGCATCCGGACTACGAAGTTCCAGTCTTGAATTGTCTTCTTTCTCCATAGACACACGGATCAAAGGTCCTCTTGTCTTAGCTGACCATCCCATATAAACAGGTGCTTCATACCCCGGCACAAAACGTTTATAAGAATTGATCGTCGGATTTGTAATACAGGTGATTGCCTTCATATGTTTCATCAAGCCACCAATAAAATAATATCCTTCCTGGCTGAGTCCATTTTCATCCTCCGCGTTATAAAATGCATTTGTCCCATCGTTTTTACATAAAGACAAATTAATGTGCATTCCTGACCCGTAAGTCTCACTCTTCGGCTTTGGCATAAATGTTGCATGCAGACCATGTCGTTTTGCAATTGTCTTGACAACCATCTTAAATGTCATCAGATTATCTGCCGTAATCATCGCCTCATCGTAATGAAAGTCGATTTCATGTTGCGCCGGCGCAATCTCATGATGTGAAGAAATAATCTCAAACCCCATATCTTCTAATGTTAAGATCATATCTCTTCTCGCATTTTCTCCAAGATCCAACGGCCCTACATCAAAATATCCACCCTGCTCGTGAGTTACTGTTGTCGGTCTACCGTCATCATCTGTATGGAAAAGAAAGAACTCGCATTCCGGACCGACATTCATCGTATATCCCATCTCTTTCGCCTCCGCAACAGCCTTTCTGAGTACATAACGTGGATCGCCTTCATACGGTGTTCCGTCCTTTTTATACACATCACAGATCAGTCTTGCAACTTTTCCCTGCTGTGGTCTCCATGGAAAGATTTCAAATGTACTCAAATCCGGATACAAGTACATATCTGATTCTTCCTCATCTGTAACCCCTTCCAAGGAAGAAACATCAAACATACAACAATTGTCCAATGCCTTTTCAAGCTGTCCTACTGTTACCGCCATATTTTTCATTGTTCCAAAAATATCTGTAAACTGCAATCTGATGAAAGCGACATCTTCTTCCTCTACTATGTGAAAAATATCATCTCTTGTATAGTTATGCATTATTTTTCAACCTCCTTTATCATAAACTCATACGATAAAAGGGCGTTCTCCACCTAAGTTGGAAACGCCCTTGTTTCTGTGTTACATTATAATGATTGACTGTTTTCTTGTCAATTATTTCTGAATTAGTTCAAGCACTTCTTCTTTGACAGGCATAGCTTTGATCGCACCCTTCTTTGTTGTTACAAGTGCTGCTGCTGCATTCGCAAATGTCAGCATCTCTCCTAACTGTTCCTCTGTCAGATTCTCAAAATCATGATCAACCAGATAATTCAAAGAACTTCCACAGAAAGTATCTCCTGCACCGGTTGTCTCAATTGCTTTCACTGAAAATCCTGGTCTCTCTACGCGCATGCCTTTGTAATAAGCTCTGCTTCCGTCTTTTCCCATAGTCAGAAGAATCAGCGGAATATTGTATGTCTCCTGCAGATATGCGATTCCCTCATCATAGTCTTCCTTACCGGATACAAACTGAATTTCATTATCAGAGATCTTCAGGATATCACATTTTCCAAATCCATACTCCATCTGCTCTTTTGCAAGATCAAGAGAACTCCACAGCGGCGGTCTCAGATTTGGATCAAAGGATACAAGGCAACCATTTGCTTTTGCTGTTTCTACCGCTTTCTTTGTCGCTTCACGCACACCTTCATGTGTCATAGAAAGTGTTCCGAAATGAAAGACTTTTGTATCTTTTACTACTTCTGGTGTAAGCATCATATCTGCTCCCGGATTACGGTAAAATGAGAACTCTCTGTCTCCATCTGGGAATGTATGTACAAACGCAAGTGTTGTATTCACATTTTCATCAACCATCAGATTGGAGGCATCGATTCCGGCTTCCGTAATCGTATCTCTTAATAACGTTCCAAACTGATCTTTTCCAACTTTCCCTATAAATGCTGTCTTCTTTCCCATCTTGTTCAGAAGCGCCAGCACATTACACGGTGCACCTCCCGGGCAAGCCTCAAACATATTGTTTCCCTGTTCGCTTTGTCCATTCATTGTAAAATCAATCAGAAGCTCTCCTAATGCGATTACATCATATTTCTTTGCCATGAAGTTCTCCTCCTATTTCTTGTCTTATTACTTTGTCTTATTGCTTGTCTTAATTAAAATATACTAACTCTTCAATTGGTTCTGCAGGCTCAATATTCTCTGCCTCAAGCACCGGTCCTTCTCCGCCATATACAGACAGATTCGCATAACGCACTTTTGCACGAATTTTTACCCAGTCTCCTGCATTCAGCTTCGGCGCATAAGCGCTTCTGCAAACATATCCAAGGAAGGATGTATCATCTGCACAGCAAGTCATTGCCATACGTCCCGGATAGAATACCTTAGACGGAAATGCTTTTGGTTTCATGACCTTTGCAACAAATTCTACAACTTTTCCTTTATAGCGCTCCGGATGCTCCTGCATATCAATATACCAGATACCATAATCTTCTCTTGGAATCTCAATCACAGGTGCTTTGAGATCATACGGTACTTCGTCTTCAAAGATATTGTCTACCTCACCGTTCTCATCCTCAAAGATTACTTCTGCCTGAGGACTTACAACCTTAACACTTCTGCGGTATCCTGCCAACGGTTTCTTATCTTCACAACGATTAAACAGCACAAGTTCAGCTCCTTTTACCATCTCGACAAACAGTGGTTTTAAGTTTGTCAGATACATCTGGAATGTACTCGCATCTACTGTTGTAATCTTCTGCTCGATAGCCCAGCCTGCCGGAAGCTTCATCTTCTCAAATTCACTCACCTGCCACATACCATTATATTCAATAACAACACGTTCCGGCTCATGCTTCTTATTCATCTCTTCCAGCCATTCTTCTGTCAGATCTTCTTTATCTTCTACAGTCTCAATAACGACACCATACTTCAGCATTTCCATTGGATCATACTCTTCTTCCCCCTCTTCGCAGAGAATCAGAAGTGTCTTTCCATCAATCTGAAAGTAATCCTGAGATAGTGTAAAATTCAGGAACTGAGTTTTACCACTGTCCAGAAAACCTGTCATCAGATAAACCATAACATCTGGCTCTTTCATCATATCTATCTCCATTCCGTCTCCTTTTCGCAGAAGACATCTGTTATTACATAATGCTACGCAGCCCCCTATGGGGTACTGCTTTGCTTATCCTTTTATTTCAGCTTAAATAATTCTGCAAGCTTGTCTTCATTAAGCTCTGCTCCGATCACACAGATTCTTCCTGTGTATTCCGGTGCTCCTGTTCTTACTTCATGCTCCTCCGGAACCATATCAAAGTAGATCCACTCTCCATCTGCTCCTGCTACCATTCCTTTTGCACGGAGTACATTTCCGTAAGAGCCATCCTCTTCAAGAGTCTTCAGAATTGCACTGACCTCATCCTTTGTATAAGTATGAATTGTCTCTTTACCCCAGCTTGTGAATACCTCATCTGCATGATGATGACCCTCATGATCGTGGTGATGATGGTGTCCACAGCCGCAGCTGCACTCTCCATCATGATGATGGTGCTCATGCTCTTCATGATCGTGGTGATGATGATGCTCGTGGTCACACTCTTCATGATCGTGGTGATGATGATGCTCATGGTCGCACTCTTCATGGTCGTGATGGTGATGCTCATGATCATGTTCTTCATGATCGTGGTGATGGTGCTCGTGCTCATGCGCTTCGTGATCATGGTGATGATGCTCGTGGTCGCACTCTTCATGGTGATGATGCTCGTGGTCATGCTCATGAGCCTCTTCAGCTACCTCTGCAAGCAATTCCTCTTCCAGAGATTTGCTTGATTCCATTGTTTCAAGAATCTTCTCACCCGGAAGCTGCTCGATCGGTGTTGTAATGATCGGAGCTTTTTCATTCAGTTCTCTTAACAGCGCAACACTTTCCTGAATCTTCTCCGGTTTCGCTTTATCTGTACGGCTTAAAATAACTGCGCCTGCATATTCAATCTGGTTGCTGAAAAATTCCCCAAAATTCTTACGGTAAATCTTACACTTTGTTACATCTACAACTGTTGTAAAGCTATTGAGCTCTGCATCGATTTCACCCTGAACATCCTGTACAGCCTTGATTACATCAGAAAGCTTTCCAACTCCTGATGGCTCGATCAGAATACGATCCGGATGATAAGTATCTACGACCTCATGAAGAGATTTTCCAAAATCTCCAACCAGTGAACAACAGATACATCCTGAATTCATCTCACGAATCTCAATTCCTGCTTCCTTCAAAAATCCACAATCAATACCGATCTCTCCAAATTCGTTCTCAATCAATACAACCTGCTCTCCCTTGTATGCGTCAGAAAGAAGTTTCTTAATTAAAGTTGTCTTTCCTGCTCCAAGAAATCCTGAAATAATGTCAATCTTTGTCATTTTTCTCTTCTCCTTTTTCTATCATTTATTTCAAATCCAATTCAACCGGGCAATGATCCGATCCCATAATATCTGTCAGAATCTTTGCATCTTCCAATCGGTTCTTTAAACTATCTGAGACACAGAAGTAGTCTATACGCCAGCCTGCATTCTTCGCTCTGGCACTGAAACGATAAGACCACCAGGAATAAATTCCTGTCTGCTCCGGATAAAAGTACCGGAATGTATCAATAAATCCGGCATCCAGAAGTTCAGTAAACTTCTGTCTTTCCTCATCCGTAAATCCTGCATTCTTACGGTTGGTCTTCGGATTCTTAAGATCAATCTCTTTGTGTGCTACATTCATATCTCCGGTCACAATCACCGGTTTTGTCTCTTCTAACTTCTTCAGATAAGTGCGGAAGTCATCCTCCCACTTCATTCTGTAATCTAACCTTGCCAGCCCATTCTGAGAATTCGGTGTATACACTGTAACGAAATAAAGCTCTTCAAATTCACAGGTGATCACACGTCCTTCCTGATCATGCTCCTCGATACCGATTCCGTAACTCACCGACAATGGTTCTTTCTTTGTAAACACGGCTGTTCCGGAATACCCCTTCTTCACAGCATAATTCCAATACTGATGATAGCCTTCTAATTCCAGATTTAGCTGTCCTTCCTGCATCTTCGTCTCTTGAATACAGAAGATATCCGCATCTGCCTCATGAAAGAAATCAAGAAATCCTTTCTGTACACAGGCACGAATACCATTTACATTCCATGATATTAATTTCAATCTGCTGCATCCTCCCTTTCAAGAGTGTTGCTGTTCACCGTCCATTAGCCAACTTTTCTGTGAATAATCAGCAACTTTCCATAACCGAATCAATAATACACCTCATCAAGGAATAAACCCCTTGCAGGTGCTAAAAATCCAGCCTGACTTCTATCTTTTGATTTCAAAGGTTCCTTCACACTCTCTATGCTTCGTGCTCCGGTTCCAACTTCCAGCAAAGTTCCTGTCAAAATCCTTACCATATGGTAAAGAAATCCTGTTCCTTCATATTGAATACTGACTTTGCTTCCTTGTCCGCAAATCATTATAGCATAAATTGTTCTTTTTGTGGACTTTTCATCCTTTTTATCCGTATATCCGGCAAACTCATACGTGCCAATCAACAATTGTGCTGCCTTTCTCATCGCATCTAAATCCAATCTCTGCGGAAAATGATATGTATATCGTCTTGTGAATACATCTGGTTTCTCCGCCAAATCCAGCTGATAAATGTATCTTTTTCCAACTGCACTTTTTCTCGCATGAAATCCATTCCTCACAAGCTCTGCATCTAAAATCCGAATATCTCCGGGTAATCTTGAATTTATCTTTTCTGTAAAAAATCCATCCTCCACCTGACCAGAAAGAACTACTGTTGCAGTCTGTCCATTCGCATGAACACCTGCATCTGTTCGTCCTGAACCATCAATCTCCACTGGATATCCTGCCACTGACGAAATTGTTCGCTCCAGAATTCCCTGCAAAGTATTCTCTGTGTTTGCCTGTCTCTGCCATCCCTGATATGCAGTTCCGTCATAAGCAATTGTTAATTTATAAGTTCTCATTCTCGCCCCCGTGTAATATACTAACATTCTCCGAAAGATTGAAATCGGTTATACTCACGAATAGAGTATAACCGATTTTTATTATTTTAGAAATTTCTTCAATTCATCCATGAATGTATTCGCATCTTTGAACTCTCTGTAGACAGATGCAAATCTGACATATGCAACCGGATCCAATGCCTTCAGATTCTCCATAACAATTTCACCAATCTCACTGCTTGGGATTTCTTTCTCTTCACGATTAAAAATTGACAGTTCAATCGCATCAATTGTCTTTTGAATCTCTTCAGCCGGAACCGGACGCTTGTAGCATGCATTCAGAACTCCATTCTCTATCTTCGCTCTTTCATACTGTTCACGGTTATTATCTTTCTTAATTACAATCAGTGGGATCGTCTCTACCTTTTCATAAGTTGTAAAACGCTTACCACATTCATCGCAAGAACGTCTTCTTCTGATAGAACTATTATCCTCTGCTGGTCTGGAATCAATCACTCTTGTATCTGGATTGCCACAATATGGACACTTCATATAATCCACTCCGCCTTTCCACGTATCTTATTGCCTTCATTATACACAATGTCTAATATTTTTGCAAAAACTTTTCTTCTTTAATTTCCACAAGAATAATATCCTCTCCAATCCTGCGAATACACTCAAACGGAATAATATACTCCGCATCATACCCAAGAAATCCACAGATTCTTCCCGGCCCCGGTACGATCAATGCTTCCACACACCCTGAACAGATATTGATCTGCAGATCTGCAACAAACCCGAGCCGCTTGCAGTCACATATGTTGATGACCTCACGCTCTTTTAATCCGCAAAATCGAATCCGTTCCTCTTTCATACTGCACCATCCATCGGACTTCTTATTATATTATATGAACATCTCCCCTTGTTGTCAGCATATTTTCTAAAAATCCCCGTCCTTGTGCCATTTAGCTTCTGCCCACCAGTAATTCCTTTTTATACTGTGCATTTTTGCCAACTAATGATTGCAATTTCCATAAAAAAATACTATAATTTTTATATATTTTTTATCGCTGTTGTCTGCGTTATATGTTTTTCATACGCAGACAATTCAAATTCTGAGAAACAGAGGGATGTAATATGAAGAAAAAAGTTGTTGTTGCATTAGGACACCGCGCACTCGGAACCACACTTCCGGAGCAGAAGGTTGCCGTTAAAAAAACTGCAGTTTCCATTGCAGATCTTGTTGAAGAAGGATACCAGGTAGTAATCACACACAGTAATGGACCTCAGGTTGGTATGATCCATACTGCTATGAACGAATTCAGCACCAATCATCCGGATTATACCGCTTCTCCGATGTCAGTCTGCTCTGCTATGTCGCAGGGTTACATCGGATACGACCTGCAGAATGCGATTCGCGAAGAACTGATCGGACGCGGCATCTACAAGCCGGTTGCAACTATCCTGACACAGGTTGTCATCGATCCATATGACGAAGCATTCTATACACCAACCAAGATTGTCGGACGTATCATGAACGCAGAAGACGCTGCCGCTGAACGTAAAAAGGGCAATTATGTAGTAGAAGTTCCTGGTCAGGGCTTCCGCCGTGTCGTTGCTTCTCCAAACCCGGTTGATATCGTAGAAGTTGATGCCATCCGCACCCTTACCGATGCAGGACATATCGTAATCGCCTGCGGTGGTGGCGGAATCCCGGTACTCCAGCAGAACAATCATCTCAAAGGTGCCAGCGGAGTCATCGAAAAAGATCTTACTGCCGGCAAGCTTGCTGAACAGATTGATGCTGATGAACTCATCATCCTGACCAGTGTAGAAAAGGTATGCTTAAACCACGGAAAAGAAGATGAAGAAGAACTCGATACTATCTCCGTAGAACAGGCTAAACAGTACATGGATGAAGGACACTTCGGAATCTACAACATGCTTCCTAAATTCCAGGCATCCGTAGGATTCATAGAAAAGAAAGAGGGAAGAAGTGCTCTGATTACTTCTTTTGATACTCTGAAAGATGCTCTGAAGGGTAAAACCGGAACTGTTATTGAATAACTGTACAAAAGGGACGACATAAAGGACTCCGTTTTCTGTGGGTAGAAATGGTGAAGAGTCCGTTGTAAAAAGGCAGCCGGTAATTTTGGATACCGGACTGATTCGCTGAATAATCTTG
>ERZ773239.2605-NODE-2605-length-10144-cov-3.739915_pt1 | contig 10144 bp, 9 predicted proteins | sample MGYA00580521_ERZ773239 | MGnify/ENA primary metagenome ERZ773239 (study PRJEB29015, sample SAMEA2737801) | human gut metagenome | biome: human gut; feature: human-associated habitat; material: faeces | place: China | collected 2012 ... | reverse complement strand
TCCGCAGTCAATGCCTGCATCTGTTCGTCTGTGATCTCCGAAGGATCTCCGATCACTTCCGGTTCCTCCGGTGCTGTCTGAAGCTTCATGGCTTGTTCGCGGGCACGCTGCAGGATCGACTGGATCTCATCATCCCTGTTGTCAACAGGATAGACTTCCTCCTCGTTGTTGCAGAGATAATACTTGATGATATGTCCGCTGTAAAGTGCGATCGCACCGGCGTTACATACATCGCTGTTTCTTTTATATGGAAGATGATCGTACATCTCAATGCCATAATCTAATGAACCGTCGTATTTCTGAGAGATACCGGCTTCACGATTTAACTGTATCATAGAAAAGACTTCCTTTCCGATGGGAGTAGTCTGCAAACGTATTCTCCCTATGGTTGTACTTTATCACATAGAGGCGGCGGGGTCAATAGAATCGGGGGATGCAACAGAAAAATTGACTTTTCTCCAGCTTATGTTATAATTAGTACCGATTGTCCGCATTAAAGGACAGGGAAATGATAATTCGAAATGAATGCTGCCTGACAGCAGGGTGGCAGAAATGAGGAAATCTATGGGTAAATCTAAGCAGATTATTAGGAATTTTACAAAGTACAATAATCTTTTGTACGAATTGGTCAAGAAGAATATCAAATTGAAGTATCGCCGGTCATATCTGGGAATCCTCTGGACTCTGATCGAGCCGCTTTTGACCATGATTGTATTGACGGTTGTGTTTGGTACTTTTTTCAATAAAGGAACAAAGCAGTTCCCGGTGTATGTACTGACCGGTCGTCTTTTGTTCTCTTTCTTTCAGTCAGCAACGAAGGCGGGGCTTAAGTCTGTCAGCGGTAACTCGTCGATGATAAAAAAGGTCTATGTGCCGAAGTATATTTATGTGGTATCCTCTGTGGTATCGAACTTCCTGATCTTTCTGATCTCTCTGATCGTTTTGGTCGGTGTCGGCATTGTCCTGAAGGTGGAGCCGACAATGTATCTGGTACAGGCATGGATCCCGCTCGCTATTTTGTTCGTGATGTCGCTTGGAGTCAGCCTGATCCTTGCCACACTGAGTGTATTTTTCCGTGATGTGGAATATATCTGGGGCGTTGCCTGTATGCTTGTGATGTATGCATCTGCTATTTTCTATCCGGTAGAAAGGATCATCAAGAGCGGTAAAGGATGGGTGTTTAATATGAACCCGGTATATATGTGCATTGCCAATTTCCGTAATTCGGTTTTATATGGAGTACCGATGAATATGCATTATTGTGTTCTGTCAGCAGGGATTGCAGTCGTGCTTTTAGTGATAGGAATGGTGCTTTTCTATAAGAAACAGGATGATTTCATTTTGTATTTGTAATTGTAGATAACCGATGAGGATCGTTGCGATCATTGTAACAAATTGCATATTTGCAGAAATGGAGAGTTCAATGAAGAATAATGTTGCCATCAAGGTAAAAAACGTAGGAATGCGCTTTAACCTGAGTCAGGACAGGGTAGATAACCTGAAGGAATATATGATCCGTTTTCTGAAACGGGATCTGCATTTTAATGAGTTCTGGGCATTGCGTGAGATCAATTTCGAAGTGAAAAAGGGCGAGCGTCTCGGTGTGCTTGGACTGAACGGTTCCGGTAAGAGTACACTGCTTAAGATCGTGTCCGGTGTGTTAAAGCCGACAACAGGATATGTACAGACCAAAGGTAAACTTGCGCCTCTTCTGGAGCTTGGCGCGGGCTTTAGTCAGGAGTATACCGGCAGAGAGAATATATATCTGTACGGTGCGGTTCTTGGATATTCCAAGGAGTTTCTCGATGAAAAGTTTGATGAGATTGTTGATTTTTCGGAGCTTGGAGAGTTTATTGATGTACCGATCAAGAATTATTCCTCTGGTATGAAGTCGCGTCTGGGATTTTCCATTGCGACAGTAGTAGAGCCGGAGATCCTGATCCTCGATGAGGTTTTGTCGGTCGGAGATAAGAAGTTCCGCCGTAAAAGCGAGAAAAAGATCATGGATATGTTTGACAAGGGCGTGACCGTGCTTTTCGTGTCACATTCCCTGGAGCAGGTTCAGAGAATCTGCGACCGTGCGATCATTCTTGATGGTGGTCATCTGGTTGCAAAGGGACCGGTTGACAAGGTTGCAAGAATCTACAAGAACATGACCGAGTAGCAGAATCAGATGTTTACCGGTGAAGATCTAAACAGATAACAGGAGGGAGAACATGAAACGGAACAACAGTATCTTTAAGAAGGCGCTGGGGATCATACTTGTGTTGGCGGTATGCATCAGTCTGGCAGGTAACAGCTCTGTCAGCAGAGCCGCTTCCGGATATAAGATCAAGGTTAACAAGCAGAAAAACTGTGTTACGATTTATAAAATGAATGCAAACGGAAAGTATAAGCCGGTCAAGGCAATGGTATGTTCTACAGGAGCAGCCACACCGGTAGGAACATTCCCTCTGGGAGAGAAGATGCGCTGGCATACTCTGATCGGACCGTGTTATGGTCAGTATTGTACCAGGATCCACGGCGGCATTTTATTTCATTCCGTATGGTACTATAAGCCGTCACCGTCCACACTGTCGTCAGAGGCATATAACCGCCTTGGAACAACAGCATCCCATGGATGTGTACGCCTTACCGTAGCAGATGCGAAATGGATCTATGACAATGTACCGTCCGGATCTCCGGTAACCGTTTACAATTCGTCCAAACCGGGACCGCTCGGCAAACCTTCAGGAATCAGGCTGCCGTCCTCCAGCAGATGGGATCCGACCGATGTATGGAGCTCCGGTAATCCGTGGAATAAGAAGAAGCCGACTATTTCCGGTGCCAGGAATCAGACCGTGCCATATGGCGGCAGTGTTTCTGTCAAGCGCGGCGTAACCGCAAAGAATACGACCGGCTATGATGCAACATCACGGATTAAGGTTTTGATCCGTTATAATGGTGAAGTTGTCAAAAAGGTCAACACCAAAAAGCCGGGTATGTATAAAGTAATCTATAAGCTGAAGGATGAGATTGGACGTAAGGTTCAAAAGATCGTTAAGATCAAGGTAACAGCAAGTCTTCCGATTCCGAAGATTACCGGTGCCGGCAATCTATATGTACAGTCAGCAGATCAGCTTACCAAGGCAAATGCACTGAAAAATGTCACGATCACCCAGAAGGGGAAAGCTCTTGAACGTAAGTATGTAAAGGTTATCTTTAAGAAGCTGAAAGAGGGTGTTTACAAGGTGACCTATCAGGCACAGAATGCCAGTGAACTTGCACAAGTCAGTGTAAAGGCTTATGTGGACGATCAGGCTCCGAAGATCACCGGCGTGGAGGATGGAAAGAGCTATCCGGTAGATCCGTCTGTTACCGTCACTGAGAAATATGCAAGATCGCTGATCAGTGTATCGGATAATATTTCAACGCTGCATGTTTCGGATGTTCAGGTGAAGATCACAAAGCAGAACGATGGAAGCTATCAGGTTGTTTATGAGGTTCAGGATCAGGCAGGCAACAAGACGAAGATAACGATCCATCTGACAGCAGCGGCACAGACAGCGTCCGGGACTGCTGTTCAGTAGCGCGAATAATGAAGAAAATGGTTTCATAAAATTTTAAGAAACCAATCATAAAATTTTCGTGCAATTTGAAAAAGAAAGTGATATACTATCGGCGTGAGCAGGTCTTTATCTGCCTGCGCCGATATTTTACATTACAGGAAACTGATATAAAGGAAGGTTGATCATGGGAGAAAAATTATTACGGCTCAAAAAGTTTGTGACTTTTTATGTTTTACTGCCGGTTATATTGGACGTCGTGATTGAGAGTTTGAATAGAAAGTCTTTATTTTCGGCATTTTCGTATATGGTCGAGCAGCCATTTTTGTTTTTATTTAATGTACTCATTATTATGCTGACTCTGTCAGTTGCAATGTACTTTAAGCGGGAGATTTTTGTTCTCGTTTTCATGTCTGTTGTCTGGCTTTTATTCGGCATTGTCAATTTTGTGATACTGCACTTCAGAGTGACACCGTTTTCTGCGGTCGATTTTACACTGATCAGCAGTGCAATCAGTGTGTCCGGTCATTATCTGACGGCGTTTAATGTGGTGATGATCTTTTTTGCAATTGCCCTTCTGGTGGTTTCCCTGGTTGTACTGTTCCGCAAGACGCCATGCATTCAGAAGAACAAGACAAAGAAGGCATATATGCTTTCTACGTTCGTGGTGCTTGTAGTTATTACAAGTATTTTTGTGATGCATAAGTCGAGTACGTCCGTTCAGGCGCTGGCAGAGAATTATACCAATATCTCAGAGGCTTACGAGAATTATGGATTTGTGTACTGCTTTGCCAACAGCATCATAGACACCGGCATCAAGAAACCGGAGGATTATTCCGAGGAAAGTGTTTCAAAGCTTAAGGCTACTATCAGTGACAAGCAGCAGGATACGAAGGTGAAGCCGGATATCATAATGATCCAGCTGGAATCCTTCTTTGATATCTGTGATGTGAAGAAGATCAGCTTTTCGAGAGATCCCCTTCCGAATTTCCATCGGCTGCAGAAGGAGTATACGAATGGACAGCTGACAGTGCCGACTGTGGGGGCAGGAACTGTCAATACAGAGTTTGAGGTTCTGACGGGAATGAGCCAGCATGATTTTGGTGTCAGCGAATATCCGTACAAAACAGTTCTTAAAAGCAAAACCTCTGAGAGTATATGTAATGATCTGGCTGAGATCGGTTATACCAGTCATGCAGTTCATAATAATACAGCGACATTTTACGGTCGTAACAAGGTCTTTTCTAATCTCGGCTTTGACAGCTTCACATCCGTGGAGTATATGAATAACATTACCCTGAATCCGAATGGCTGGGTGAAGGATGATGTGATGGTGGATGAGATTCTTAGGACATTGAACACTAACCGGGAGAAGCCGTGCTTTACCTTTGGGATTACGGTGCAGAGCCACGGAAAATATAATGATGTCGATCCGGATGCCAAGGATCCGATCGAGGTCTATAATTCTCCGGAGGGCAAAGAGGACAGTTACCGCTATTATGTCAATGAGATCAATGAGGTTGATCAGATGATCGGCAGATTGATCAGTGCGCTGGAGAAGCGTAAGAAGCCGACTGTGCTTGTGTTGTATGGAGATCATCTGCCAAGCCTTGAGCTTACCAATGAGGATCTGAATGACGGAAGTCTGTATGAGACACAGTATATTGTCTGGAATAATTACGGACTGAAGGAGAAGGATCAGGATCTGACAGCATATCAGCTCTATTCGGAGGTGCTTGATCAGGTTGGGATCCATCAGGGACTGATCACAAAGTATCATCAGCAGGCAGATCGGAGCAGTGACCGCTATAAGGAGAATTTAAGGACATTAGAATATGATCTTCTTTATGGAGAGAACTATGCATATGGAGGTGAGGCTCCGTTTGAGGCAACAGATCTGCAAATGGGAACGCAGCCTGTTAAGCTTGAGAACGTCACGGTAAGGAACGGTAAAGTGATCGTTCATGGTCAGAATTTTACCCCGTACTGTAAGGTGATATTTGATGGAAAGGAACTCGAATCCAAGTGGCTGGATGAACACCGGATTGAGTTGAAGGAGATCCCGGAACGCTCTGAACGTAAACTGGATAAGAACAAATCCTATGAGCCGGATAAACTGCCGAATACGTTTGTGGTTGAGGTTCAGAATGGGGACAGTGTGAAGCTAAGCTGCAGCAATCCGGTCCGTTTTAAGGATACCTCGCTGGCAGAAGATGCGCAGTAGGGTGCAGAACAAATACACAGATAAACCTGATCTAAGGAATACTGTGTGATAAAGATCGAATGAAAAGTCGTGTTTTGTCGAGATGACAGACACGACTTTTTTTGTTTTCGCCCTGATTTGACATTTTTCTTGAAGGAGCTTGCATATAATTGTCCTTAGAAAAGACAGGAAGGAGATGACGTAATAAATGCGATGACCATGCGGTTTTATTGGGATGTATATCTGGTTCTGAACTTCATAATGAACCTGTTTCTGATCGGGATGACGGCATTGCTGCGGCGCAAATATCTCAAAAAAGGATGTCTTGTGGTGGCAGCATTTCTGGGGAGCAGCCAGGAAACGCTGGTTGTATTATTGTGGCTGCGTTACTGCGTGGGGAAGGCAGGAGGAATGCAGAAAATGTACCAGCCGGGAGTGTTTCTTTTGGTGGTCGCGCTTCTCACAGCACTGGAAATGCTTCAGATCACATTTCACGAAAAGCAGCTTCGGGAGCTCTTGAAGGATATTTTTGCAATGCTGCAGGTCAGTCTTGTGACAGGGGGGATGATCTATGTGTGCCGGGAGTGGATCTGCAGGTGGCGCAGTCCCGGAATATGGATGGTCTTTGCCGGTGCAGCAGGTGTATTCCTTGTACTGTTTGTGATGGAACGCTATCTCAGACATGGGGAGAAGCGCGTGAACACGATGGACGGGATCATAGGGCTGGAGGATGGCAGGCGTTATCCGTTGCGGCTGTTGTTAGATACCGGAAACTGTCTGGTAAGTCCCTACAGCGGAGAACGTGTAATGATCATGGCACAGAGTCTGGCGCTTAAGCTTAAGATTGCCGAACAGAAACGTCCGCTCATGATCCCGTATCATTCGATCGGGGGCGATGGCGTGCTGCCGGCATACCGTATTCCGCTGCTGATCCTGCAGGACGGTTCTGTAATCAGAAACTTCCTTGCGGCGGTCAGCCCGCAATTGTCAGAAGATTCTGCCGTTCAGCTTATTATGTATGGAAGAAGGTAAATAGAAAGGATGAAGAAATGATAAAAATAAGTATGCCAAATAAGTTTCAACTGCGTATCATGCCCGAACTGCGGGGATGGTTTCTCCCCAAAAAGGGGGGAGAGATCCATTATATCGGAGGGGCGGAAATCCTGCCGGCACCTTTTAGCAGGGAGGAGGAAAGCAAAATCCTTGGGCTGCTTGGCACGGAGCAGGATCAGAAGGCAAGAAGCAGACTGATCGAACATAATCTGCGGCTGGTCGTCTATATTGCCAAGAAATTTGACAATACCGGGATCGGTGTTGAGGACCTGATCTCTATCGGTACAATTGGTCTGATCAAGGCGATCAACACCTTTAATCCGCTGAAAAATATCAAGCTTGCAACCTACGCCTCGAGATGCATTGAAAATGAGATCTTAATGTACCTGCGGCGCAACAATAAGGTGAAAATGGAGGTGTCGATCGATGAACCGTTAAATGTCGACTGGGATGGCAATGAACTATTGCTGTCAGATATTCTCGGCACTGATGAGAATGCAATCTCAAAGGGGTTGGAAGAGGAGGTGGACCGCAAGCTGTTGCGGATGGCGTTAGATAAGCTCGGAGAGCGGGAACGCATGATCATCGAGCTTCGCTTTGGACTTAACACAAAGGACGGGGCGGAGCGGACACAGAAGGAGGTGGCAGATCTGCTTGGAATCTCGCAGTCTTATATTTCAAGGCTGGAAAAAAAGATTATGAAGCGTCTGAAAAAAGAAATCATGCGTCTGGAACAGGTATAAAAAAGGCGGAATCGCAAATCCTACATACATAGCCGGTGATATCATGCCGGTGCTGCACAATCACAGAAATTCTTTCGCAGAATGGAGAACGCTCATGGCAATGTATAAAGTAGAGATTTGCGGGGTGAATACCTCTCAGTTACCATTATTGACGAATGAAGAAAAAGTGGAATTATTCCGGAAGATACAGGAGGGTGACCGAAAGGCAAGAGAAAGATTTATCAAGGGGAATCTACGACTGGTGCTAAGCATCATCCAGCGATTTTCCGGTTCCGGTGAAAACGTGGATGATCTGTTTCAGATCGGCTGTATCGGTCTGATGAAGGCAATTGACAATTTTGACACAACGTTGAATGTGAAATTTAGTACCTATGCAGTGCCGATGATCATCGGAGAGGTGCGCCGGTATTTGCGGGATAACAACAGCATCCGGGTGAGTCGTTCGATCCGCGACACTGCTTACAAAGCAATCTATACGAAGGAAGCTATGATGAAGGAGTCGGATAAGGAACCGACGGTGGAGGAACTTGCCGCAAAGCTCGATATTCCTGCGCAGGATATTGTTTTTGCACTGGACGCGATCCAGAGCCCGGTATCTTTATATGAGCCGGTCTATGCGGAGAGCGGCGATAATCTTTACATTATGGATCAGATCAGTGATAAAAAGAACAAGGAGGATAAATGGGTTGAGCAGATTTCATTAAAAGCAGCGATAGACCGCTTAAGCCAGAGAGAACACAGGATCATAGAGCTTCGTTATTTCGAAGGGAAAACGCAGATGGAGGTGGCACAGGAGATACAGATATCCCAGGCGCAGGTCAGTCGTCTGGAAAAAAGAGCATTAAAATCCATGAAAAATTACCTCACATGATTGGAAGGCAGCGCATAAAATAATACAAATGACCGGCTTTTGCCCAGAAATGAGGATGCCATATGAGAATGTCACAGCTTCGGGAAAAGGAAGTGATCAACATCTGTGACGGGGAACGGCTCGGAAATGTCTGCGATGTAGATTTTGAAAAGAAAACAGGGAGAATCTGCAGTCTGATCATTCCGGGTCCCTGCAAGGTGCTTGGCATATTGGGGAGAGATCAGGAATATATTGTTCCTTACGAGCAGATCAAACGGATCGGCACGGATGTGATCCTTGTGGAGGTAGAACGGGAAAAGTGCCTGCAGAAATGTCAGTGGGAAGAGTAAAATAACTGCTTGCATTTTTGGACGGTTTGAACGATAATGTTGCTAAGAACAAAAGATGGAGGTAACCGGCATGAAATGTCCGTATTGTGGGGAGGACGATACAAGAGTAATTGATTCACGCCCGGCAGATGATAATGCATCGATCCGGCGCAGAAGACAGTGTGATAAATGTGGAAAGCGTTTCACTACCTATGAGAAGGTGGAGGCAATCCCACTTGTTGTGATCAAGAAGGATCAGAGCAGGGAGAGTTATGACAGAACGAAGATCGAGAGCGGTGTGTTCCGTTCCTGCCATAAGCGCGCAGTGTCGATCGATCAGATGAATGCGCTGGTCGATCAGGTGGAGGCAGAGATCTTTCATCAGGAGAAACGCGAGATTCCAAGCAGCTATATAGGAGAGCTTGTGATGAATCATCTTGAAAAGCTGGATCCGGTTGCGTATGTGCGCTTTGCATCGGTTTACCGTGAGTTTAAGGATGTCAGCATATTTATGGATGAGATCAAGAAGATCCTGGACAAATAATGAATCACAAAACAATCCCGATTACATAACAGGGATTGTTTTTTGTTGCTGTGGGTGTTATAATACGAAAATATATATTGAGGGAAAGCTTCTTTTGCGGAGAGTGAAAGGAGTCAGTATGTACAGTAAGACGTTTTGTGTGGCGGTTCAGGGCATTGAGGGTCACATGGTTCAGATCGAGGCAGACATATCCGATGGACTGCCTGTTTTTTCTTTGGTTGGAGACCTTTCTTCGGAGACCAAGGAGGCGAAGGAGCGTGTTCGCGTTGCACTACAGAATACGGGCTTTCGTTTTCCTCCACGGAGAGTTACGGTCAATCTTTCGCCTGCGGACATCCGGAAGGATGGAACCGGGTATGATCTTGCCATTGCCGTGGCGGTGTTATCGGCATACGGCTATATTTCCAAATCAGATTTCAGTAATATATTGCTGATCGGGGAGCTGAGCCTGGAGGGTGAAGTGCGCCCGGTGAGCGGAGTTTTGCCAATGGTGTACGGTGCACTTTCACAGGGGATAAGCTATTGCATTCTGTCCTCCGAGAATCAGGAGGAAGCTTCGGTAGTGTCGGAAATGAATGTGATCGGTGTGAAGAAGCTTCGAGAGGTGATCGATCTGCTTGAGGAGGATATGCTAGATGATCATGTTTACCGGGGACAACACAATGGAGAATCTGTCTGGGAGACAGGGGCGGATTTTAAGGAGGTGCTTGGTCAGGAGACAGCGCGCAGGGCTGCAGAGGTCGCAGCAGCCGGCATGCATAATCTGCTGTTGATCGGTCCGCCGGGCTCCGGTAAGTCAATGATCGCAGGCAGGATGAGCGGTATATTGCCGACGATGACCTTTGAGGAACAGATGGAGATTTCACAGATTTACAGC
>ERZ773239.2603-NODE-2603-length-10150-cov-3.337395_pt1 | contig 10150 bp, 9 predicted proteins | sample MGYA00580521_ERZ773239 | MGnify/ENA primary metagenome ERZ773239 (study PRJEB29015, sample SAMEA2737801) | human gut metagenome | biome: human gut; feature: human-associated habitat; material: faeces | place: China | collected 2012 ... | reverse complement strand
TCCCTGGAACGGCGTGCCGACCACTTCGACGCCTTGGCCTTCGATGGTCTGCGACCGGTCCTCGACATGCCCGTACAGGCCGAGCACTCCCAACGGGCGGCCGGACGCGAGCGGCGAATACGCCCAACGGTTCGTACCATCCTTCAACCGGGAATGCCAGTGCAGCCAGATCCACGTCCATGACACGAGGCTCAATCCCTGGATGCGGGGCACGCCATACGCGAGAACGAGCGCGCCCAATATCATGACCGGCACGTTCAAGCCCATCGCCGCGCCGGACACGAGGATGACAAGTCCTATGACGCAGACGATGAGCTGCGCCCTGTCGAGGCCGAGAATCACGCGCGTGGCGGACAGTCGGCTGAACGATGCGGCGGGCACCTTCCCACCGCCGGTATCGGAATTACTGGGCATTGATGGCCTCCATCAGAATCAGTCGGAAAAAACAAACGGAGGGAACCCGCCCGGGTCTTCCGACCCGATGGGCGGATCCCCTCCGGCATGACGTCCACGCGGACACGTGGCGATAACGGGACTCCCGTCAGCCGACGGTCGGACCGGACGGCGCGCCATTGACTCCCTGATACGGGTTCGACACTCCGGAGCTTCCGGAACCTCCCATACCGCCATCGCCGCCACGGCCGCCGGAACCACCGGACGCGCCGGAACCGCCCTGGCCGCCATCGGCTCCCATACCACCATCGGCGCCTTGGCCGCCCTGCCCGCCGTCCGCGCCTTGACCGCCCTGGCCGCCATCGGCATGCGCATCGCCGCCACGGCCGCCCGGAGCTCCCTGCACGACGGGCGCGGACAGAGAAGCGGACGGGATCGGAGGAGGAGGCGTGGCGGCCGGTCCCGACTCGGATCCGGACGGGCCGTCGCCCGTGTCGGAGGACGCGGCGTCCAAGGTCTGGCTCGAACCGGAACGGTCCATGCCGTCCGACGCCGTCGGTACGGAGGTTCCGGAAGCGTCGGACGGTTGCGCGGCGGAAGACAGGGAATCATAGTCGCCGGCCTGCGACTGGCCTTTCCCACCATCTTTCGAACCGGTGGACGAGTCGGAATCCTCGCCTTCGTTCTTGTCGTTGAACAGGCCGCCCAACGCTCCTCCCACGTCGGCGGGCCTGCCCTGCGCGGCGCCGAGCACGGCTTCCGCACCCGAGTTCACGGCCTTGCCGATACCACCCGTCGCACCGGCGGTGGCGGCCTGGACGACACCCGCGGTGACCTGCACCGCTGCCTTGATCGCGTTCGGACCGACCTTGCCGCCACGCTCCTGCATGTCGGCGGCCACGTTCGTGCCAATGAAACTGACCGCGGGCATGATGAGCTTCGGACTGAAGCACGCCATGATGATCGCCACGATGCCCATCAGCGCGGGGAAGAACGATTCCGCGTAATGCGGATTGTTCTTCGCGACATAGCAGATGCCGGACCCCACCATGATGACCAGCGCGCTCAACGGCGCGGACAGGAGCACGCCGACCACGGCCTGCGCCCATTTCGCCGCGGCGGGACGCGTGACCTTCCACCCGGTCATCATGACCGGCAGGGGAGCGACGCAGGCGAGCAGGATCAGGCTGATGTCACGTGCGGCGAGCATGCCGGCCAAAGCCAACACCGCGAGGAAGAACACGAGATACACGACGATGCGGATGATCAGATCGAAACCGGCGGTGAGCTTCACGATCGTGCCGACAAGATTCGACACGACGCTGTCGCCGAACGGGTCGGACGTGCCCACGCCGGCCAAGGGGACGGTGAGGATACGGTTCGTGATCTGGCCGACGATGCCGTCCATGGTGATCATCACGCTGATGCACACCGCGGTCAACGGCCAGGCGAGCACGGCCAGGGCGAAGCTTTTGACCACGTCGGCGACACTGCCTTTCGCGGCGGCCTGCAACGCGCCTATGATGCACAACGCCATGTTCACGAAGCCCATGATCCAGCCTATACGGTTCGCCGCGGTGATCGCCACGTTCCACTCGTCGTTGCTCATGCTGCCGACCAGACCGCCGAACGCGCCGGTCAACAGTTGCGAGCAGAGGTTGTCGACCGGTTTGAACAGCCAGTCGATGAGATTCGCGAAGACCGTCTGGACTATCAACGACATGCCATTCGCCTCCTAGAAGAGAAAAGCCGTGGACGGGACAGGCCCGGCCACGGCGGTGAACAGGGGTGTGTCAGGAGACATCGGTCAGAACAGCGCCTGCGTCGCGAAGAACTTCACGATAGCCATGGCGCTGCCCAGGATCATCGTCGCCAAAGCGCACCAGATGAACACCGTGCCGGAATACTGCTGCATCGGACCGGAATGGATCACACGGCCGGCGATCCACGCGATCGCCGCGCAGATCCACGCGCCGACGGCGATGTACAGGCTCAACGCCCACAGGCCGCCGACCATGTTGGAGACCAGATCCATAAAAGGAAAGAATGAAAAATTCGGACTTACCTTCAGATTGCTCAGGTCGCCGTCGTTCAGACCGGTCGCAACGGACACGATTGTTGCTGCGGCTGGCGCCGCGAGATTGTGTAGCATATCGCACACTCCTTTCAAAGGATTCCACGACCACGACGACGGAACGGAACCGATAATCGGCTAAGCGGACAGGGACGCTATTCCACTATTCACCTGTGATCCACTTCCACAGGCTGGCCGCACCGTCCTTGATGCCGTTGCCGGCCTTCTGGAATATGTTGCCCTTGCCGTCCTTGCCGGTAACGAAGTCCAATCCCTTCAACGCGTCGCGCACTCCGGTTCTCACGGCGCTTTTCACGCTGTCGCCGATACCGGAGACGATATCGTCGCCCAACTGTTTGACCAGGCCGGTCAGACCGTCGTCGCCCTTGCCCCTCTTGTCCTTCAGATCAGTTTTGCCGCTGCCGGACGCCTGCGTGTACGACCTGTTCGACTGCAAGCCGTTGGAGCCGAACAGGTTGCAACTCCAACTCCAACCACTCACGGCCGCGCCGATCACGAACGGGACGAGCATCGCGGCGAGCAATCGCTTCCAACTGAACGCGCGTTCCATCTGATTGTTGGATATCAGGCCCGGAATGAGACTGACGCAACCCAGGATGATCACGCCGACGCACAATACGAGGGCGACGGCGATGACGCCGCCGACCATGTCACGCACGCCCGCGACGTCCCATGCCGGGTCGGGCCTCAATCCCTTCAACGCGCTGTCCGCGAGAATCATGTCCATGTGTTCCTCCGTTTTTCCCTGTTTGGACCGGTCAGTACCAGCCGGTCGTTTCTGAATGGGCCCACGCGCCGCACGGCGACTGGTAGCGTTGCTGGATGTACCCCAATCCCCATTTGATCTGCGTGGCCGCGTTCGTCTTCCAATCCTGGCCCGCGGACGCCATCTTGCCGCCCGGCAACGATTGCGGGATGCCGTACGCGCCGGACGACGGGTTCTCCGCGTCCCACCGCCATCCGGATTCACGCGTCCACAGTTTGTCGAGACAGTCGAACTGGCCGTCCTCCCATCCGTAATCCTTGAGCCTGCGTTTCGCGATCTTCTTCGCCGCTTCCACGGACGCCTTGTCTCCGGACACGTCCAAAGTGGAATCGTCTCCCGTGACGCACTGGTCCGTGCCGACGCTGCCGCCACCGGCCCCGCTGATGGAATCCTTGGGAAGGATGTAGACCGCGCCGCCCTTGATGGGCAGGGTGCGGGACGAGTATACGGGCCCCTTCACGTTCATCTCGCTGATGAGGATGGTTCCCTTGGCCGTGTCCACGGTCTCCACGACCGCGACATGCCCGTAAGTAGCATCGGCGCCCTCGATACCGGCCGGGAAACTCACGATCGCTCCCGGAACGGGCGCGTCGGTCGTGGTCCCGTAGCCTTCGCTTCTGGCGGAAGCGGCCCAATTCTGGCCATTGCCCCAATACTTGCCCACATGCTTCCAACCCAGATGGTAGGCGCGGACGCACGCGCCCCACGTGCATTGGCCTTCGGGATACGTGGCGCACGCGTCGCCGGGGCCGGCGAGACCGTTAAACCATTTCGTTTTCGCGGCGGTCGAGCTCATGCCGTCCCAACCGTCGTCCTTCGTTTTGCCGGACACGGCCTGCGCGGACGTGACCTTCCCGCCGGCGGTCTCGACGTTCATCGCGCCCTTGTACCGGTAGTAGGCCGTGTAGCCCACCGCGTACGAGTCGACGCTGATCTCGTCGCCGGTCTGGTCGCCGGCCTTCGGACCGGCGATGCCACCGTTCTCGTCGTGATGCGCGCCCACGAACTTGCCGTCGCCCACGTAGATCTCCGTATGGCTCGACCTCCACACGATGTCGCCGGACTGCAGGTCCGAGACCTTGGTCCAGTCATGCCGTTCGAAACCGGCTTTCTCCAGGACCGTGCCCTCGTTGGCCGTGCTGAACGCGGAAGAGCCGACATCGAGGCCGGCCTGTTTCAACGCGTAGTAGACCAGGGACGAGCAATCGTAGTCCGGATTGCCGTTACGCCGTGGCTGACTGTAGCCATGCGAGTCGTCCGCGGCGATGTTCTTCGCCCATTCGACCCATGAGGTCGTCGTATTGGACGAGGACGTCGTACTGCCGCACGTCGTGCCGTACTGGGCCTGGACCATGGCCACGAGGATGGTGCTGAAGCTCATGAGCAGGACGATGGGTGCGATCAGGATCATGGGAACCACGACACCGCACACCGTGACGCCCTTCACCAGACCGTTCCCGCTTTTCCCATCCGCCATAAAACGCCCTCCCGTCCACGCCACGTAGGATGCAATACATTCCACACGGCCGGCCGCCGGGCGAACGCCGATAATCGGCAGTCGGCAATCGGACAGGGAAACACGGGGAAGGGTCGGCGGATGACACGCACCGGCCGGAGCGGAAAGCTCACGACTGGGAATATCAACCCGTGCATCATGCACGGGTTGATATTCTGCTTCCGAGTCGGTAGCCAGGCAATCTTCCTAGAACCAGAAGGACGTGACGGCTGCGATTGCCGTGTCGTGTCCCGGAGCGACGCGGACGGGGCGGGACCGCTCTCGCGGCCGTTCCTGCGGACGCTCGGCATGGACCGGCGTGTGCGTCCCACGTATTCCAAGACGATGGGCCGCACGTATCCGGCCTTGGCCTGTCCGAAATGCGGCGGCGTCCAAGAGGACAATTTCATATACAGGAACTATCGGAACAGGGGAGGCGTGTTCTCCAATCCGGCCGACAGGTCGCCGCTTGGGGTGCCACCGTTGCCGGTCTGCGCCGATGACCGGCCGAGGGAATGCCGGTGGGTGTTCGACGGGTCCAGTCTTGGTGTGGAAGCGTTCACGGTGATTCGTCCGGACGTTGAGAGAACCATCTCCCGATCTGCGTAGGTATTGTGCGCCGGCCGGAGTGGAAAGCTCACGACGGGAAATATCAACTGGAACATTATGTTCCAGTTGATATTCTGAGCCTCCACTGATTGTTCCGAATTATGCAAACGAACAGGGAAATATCAACTGAACCATTTTGATTCAGTTGATATTCTGCTTCCGGGCCAGCGGGATTGGTCAAGAGGAAATACGGGAGAGGGCTTTGAGGATGGCGGTGGCGAGATGCGCGCGCCATGCGGTGATGCCGTCGAATTCAAGCAGACATCCGCATTGAATGGACCCGTCGGATCGTTTCCGCGCAACGATCGTTCCGAATCTTCTTATCCTTGTGACTTCCAGATCTGGGTCCGTCATATCAGGTCCTTCCACGCGTCAGCGTCGGCAGGGACGCCCGATTCGGGGAGGATTGCAAGGCAATGAGGGCACGAGCGTCGTCGCCATTGAAAGAGCATATGCATCTCCGGGAGACGAAGCCCCCTCGATGCAAAAAAGATAGCGCATGACAGTTGATTCGGCAAAACCGGTCAGACCTATATGCATGGCGTTTTTTTGGAACCTTAACATGCACCTGAAACGGCATCTAGAACGGAAAAACCGGAAAGGAACTTGGTCAGACGTCTTCGTCCGTTCCCTTCCGGTTTAATCAGGATGCAGAAGCGTTCTGTTATATGGTCTTTCCTGGTGCTTCATTCGTCTTGGGAGCCAGTGACATCCACCAAAGAAGCAACATAAGCAGCATGAGATCTTTCGAGTCCAGGTGGGGGAGCCCATTCTCAGACGGCTCTGCGGCGAACGCCGCAGAGCCAATTTTTTTTTATTTTTCTTGAGCGCACTTAGAGGAGTGTATGCCCGGTAACATAACTTTATGTGAGCATATACGAACAAACATGATCATTATCTTTCAGTGAAGGCTAATGCCGTTCATTTTTACTAAGCGTTTTTGAGACGAACTTAGGGTTTTTCGCCAAAGAAGGATTCTCTTTGTTTTTTCAACGATATGCCACCCTTTTTTGTAATGTTTTAGGGGTATAAAATTTATCTTTAGGGTGTTCTAAAGTGTTTGAAATATCTGAAGTTATCCACTTATCCACAAGAATTAAATGTCAACTTGACGGGGGATGGCTTTTGTGCCTTAATGGTTCCTACACCCCCTCTCAACGATGAGTCGGGCGAATAAGAAAGGGATTCATCATGGATGATTCATGTGAAAATGATGCTCCGCCGCCGGAGGCTAATGAGCCCTTCTCGGAGGTTCCACCTTCTGACCAGGGATCAGCGTCCAATGCGAAGCGCGCTGATAAAAGTGGGAAGAAACGTGAAGGAGAAAACCTGACAGAGTGGGAAAGGATATCTCTTGAGCTTGGCAGAAAGCCGGTTTTCGATTACGATAAAACGCTTCCCTCGTATGATGGGTTTCTTAATTCAGATCTTTTCGGCAGGAAAATACCATTCCATTACATCCAGATAATGCCTGGGCCGTGCGATGCTGAATTTGCCTACTCCATGAACATGTTCGCGGCGCAGTTGATCTGCAATGTTGTCGATATCTTCCGTGGCAGGCAGAAAGAAGCACGCGTGGAAAGGGTATTGAGCGAGGCCTGCATGAGAAAGCTGAGAAATGCCTCCGCTCAGATCGCGGCACAGATGAAGAAGGATGTGAGGATATACGCGCAGTTGGGTCTGCTTCCGATCACCGTATATTACGTTGACAGCTGGTTGGTCTCTCCGACATGCTTCGAAAGCACCGTGCTGATGGGCATTGGAGGACGAAGGCTGTGCAGCAATTTGAAGTGCGTCCTCAAGGGATCTGCTTGGAAGTGCGAAGTCGCTGATTTCGGCGTGTGACGTATAACAAGTAACCATTCAAAACCCTTGGAATTGGCTGAATTCAGCCGTTTTCAAGGGTTTTCAGCGTGCCTTGAGCATACTGCAACTACTATAGGGACTCATGTTGAGAGAATTTGTACCGGAACCTGCGTATAGCACTACGGATGAGGATACCGTTTTCGCGCTGCTCTCCAGACGCGCTAAACGTGATCCTGATGATCTCATCGCCCAATGGCAGGACGACGGAACTCGTCGATGGCATGACGTTACGGCGGGGGAGATGCTTGAGCGTGTGCGCGCGGTTGCGAAAGGTCTTCTTGGCCTAGGGGTCAAGGCCGGAAGCATGGTGGTCATCTATTCGCCTACCTGCTACGAATGGGGAGTCATCGATTTTGCCTGCGCCGCAATCGGCGCGGTAAGCGTGCCCGTGTATGAAACCGATTCCGCCAGGCAGGCCGCGTCCATCATCGAAGAGGTGGATCCGATCATCGCCTTTGCCGGTGATTCCGCGCATACACAAACGCTTGAACAGATTCGCGATGAGCACAGCAGCCTGCGCTACGTCTTCAACTTCAAGGCGGATGGTCTTGATGCCGTTGCTGATTTTGGAGAAGGTGTCGGCGAGGACACGCTCGATCAGGTGATTTCCAGGGTCAAGGCCGATGACATGCTCACCATTGTGTACACGTCTGGTTCCACTGGCAAGCCCAAGGGAGCGATGCTGTCTCACCGGAATTTCACGCATATCGTGCTGAACGGCTACATCATTCTCGATGAAATGCTATATCAGCCGAATCGTCTGATGTTGTTCCTGCCGTTGGCGCACTGCTTCGCTCGCTATATTCAGTATGTTGCGATTGGCGGGCAGGGGGTGGTCGGCTATCTGCCCGGAGCCAAGCATCTGCTTGCCGATCTGCGTAGCTTCAAGCCGACCTATCTGCTGGGAGTTCCCCGTGTGTTCGAGAAAGTGTATAACGCGGCTTCGCAAAAGGCCGGAGCGGGTATTCGTGGAAGAGTGTTCGCCAAGGCTTTCGATCATTTTGTGCAATGGTCGAAGGACGAGCAGGAAACCGGACGCCATTCCATTGTGGCTCGTGCCGAACATTCGTTCTTTATGTCTGTCGTAGGCAAATCCATTCGTTCTGCTTTGGGGCCGAACATGAGATATCTGGCTTGTGGCGGCGCTCCTTTGAACGTCGATCTCGCCCATTTCTTCAACGGTATGGATGGCATCACCTTCATTCAGGGCTATGGCATGACGGAAACCGCCGCTCCCATGATTGTCAACTGGCAGGACGCCAACCGCGTCGGTTCCGTAGGCAAGCCCGGGCCGGGCATGGGCGTGCGCACCGATGACGACGGCGAACTGCAGGTGATGGGCCCCAACGTGTTCCTTGGCTACTACAAGAAGCCGGAGCTGACAGCCGATGTCAAGATGGCTGATGGCTGGCTGAAGACCGGCGATTTGGGAACCATCGACGACGACGGATTCGTGTACATTACGGGTCGCAAGAAGGATATCATCATTACGGCCGGCGGTAAGAACGTCAGTCCGGCACCTATGGAAGATGTCATCAACACTTGCCCGATCGTGTCGCATGGTGTGGTGGTCGGCGATGGCAAGCCGTTCATCGGAGCTTTGATTGAGCTTGATCAGGAGATGGTTCGTTCCTGGCTTGCACAGCAGGGACTTGATAGCAACATGCCCATGGAGCAGATCGCGAAGAACGATGCCGTGCGCGCATTCATTCAGCAGTATGTCGAAAAGGCGAATGCGAATGTCTCTCGTGCTGAATCCGTTCGCAAGTTCGAAATCCTCGACGAGGAGTTCAGCCAGGAGAAGGGCACTCTGACGGCGAGCCTGAAAGTTGTCAGGCCGAAGGTGCTTAAGCGGTACGAAAATGTCATCGACAATGTGCTGTATGCGCCGAAGCCATCCAACAAACCGCTGCCAAAGACGGTGCAGATTCTTGACCGAACCACCGAAACGGTCAAGCAGGCTTCCGAATCCATGCGTCAGGCTTCCGAATCCGTAAGTCCGAAGGTTCGGCAGGCATTTGATACCATGCAGGAGAAAATTAAGAAGCAGACCGAAGACACCGGCGAGTCCCAAACGCCGGAAGACTCATCGGAAACTGAGGAAACAACCATGAACGAGGAGCGATAATCTTGGCAATTCGTGAGATTCGAGTCGTACCTGATCCGGTGCTACGTACCCCCTGTGATCCTATCAAGGAAATTACGCCGGCCGTGCGTCATCTGGTACAGGATCTGCTTGATACCGTTGACGATCCAGGAAGGGCTGGCTTGTCAGCTAATCAGATTGGCGTGAATCTGAGGGCATTTTCCTATAACATCAACGGCAAGATCGGGTATGTGCTCAACCCTGTCCTCGAAGAGACCAGCGGTGAACAATACGGAGATGAGGGATGTCTGTCTGTGCCGGGATTATGGTACAAGACCCGTCGCGCCGATTACGCTCGTGTGCGTGGCATCGATTTGGAAGGCAAGACGGTCGTGCTGGAAGGTCGTGGCATTATGGGCCGCATGTTGCAGCATGAAACCGATCACTTGAACGGTCATGTCTATCTTGATCGTTTGGAGAAAGAGGAACGCCGAGAGGCGATGCGCTACATGCGCAATCACCACAAGTGATTGTTCGCATCTCACCGATATGACGACTTGGGGTCACGTCTTTGCGAAAAGACGTGACCCCATGGTATTTTATGCCTTGTGTGCCATCCGGCGAAGGGCTTTGTCGTGAAAGTCCTGAGCCACCCAATATTGTCAACCGGCATACAACCAATTCGCGTCATGTTCGCGACGACCTGTGTCGGTCGGCCGACGCCGCAAGGCTTTGGCTGCACGCAGGAACGCATGACCAGGCAAGAACCGACAGAAAGAGGTAGTAATACCATGGCTCAGATCACTATGAGCGACATGCTGAAGGCAGGCCTGCACTTCG
>ERZ773239.2600-NODE-2600-length-10162-cov-34.396458_pt1 | contig 10162 bp, 6 predicted proteins | sample MGYA00580521_ERZ773239 | MGnify/ENA primary metagenome ERZ773239 (study PRJEB29015, sample SAMEA2737801) | human gut metagenome | biome: human gut; feature: human-associated habitat; material: faeces | place: China | collected 2012 ... | reverse complement strand
TCGAGGTGCCGTACCGCATCATCGATACCGCCGCCGGCGATCTGGGCTCCTCCGCGGCACGTAAGTTCGACTGCGAGGCTTGGGTGCCGACCCAGGGCCGTTACCGTGAGCTGACCTCCACCTCCAACTGCACCGAGTATCAGGCCCGTCGTCTGAACATCCGCGAACGTATGGAGGATGGCAACACCCGCGCCGTCTCCACGCTGAACGGCACGCTGGCCACCACCCGTTGGCTGGTCGCCATTCTCGAGAACCACCAGCAGAAGGACGGCTCCATCGAAATTCCGAAGGCCATGCGTCCGTACATGGGCGGCAAGGAAGTCATCGAGCCGACCAAGTGGGAAGCCTGATTTTCCAAGACGTTCGCGTCTGATATGAATCCGTGAAAGCGGCGTTGCATTTGTGCCGGCGCCGCTTTTCGTATGTTGGACGGTCCCAGTGCCGTTTGTGTCGTTCTGGGCAGATGCGTGTGCGGTTTTCTGTTGGAAGCGACGGGGATGGAGGCTGTGCCAGGTGTCGCACTTCCGCGCACTGTGGTATATTGGCGTTTCGTGCGTAGCAGCGATGTTAGGCGCAAAGGGTAGATGTCTGAGCGGTCTAAAGAGACGGTCTTGAAAACCGTTGAGGTGCAAGCCTCCGCGAGTTCGAATCTCGCTCTGCCCGCATCAATCAAGGGCTTACCGAAGGATTTTTCGGTAAGCCCTTTTCCATGCCGTTTATGGCGATTGTCGTTGTCGTGGCGGCAACGTCACACAATCCGTCGATCCGCGGCCCAACGGGTGAGCTCGGAACGGTTCGACAGCTGCAGTTTGCGCAGCACCGAGCTCATATGGGTCTCCACGGTCTTGATGGAGATGAACAGTTCCGAAGCCACCTCCTTGTACGTGTAGCCGCGCGCGATCAGCCGCATGACCTCCTGCTCGCGGTTGGACAGCCGGTCCAGCTCGTCATCGTGGATCGGGCCGCCGAACGCGCCGTTCGCGCTCGGGCCGTTCTGGAAGGCGGACAGCACGAATCCCGCCAATTTCGGCGAGAACACGGCGTAGCCCTCATGCACCTGCTTGATGGAGGACACCAGGTCGTCGCCGGAAATAGTCTTCGTCACATATCCCTGCGCACCGGCGCGGATCACGGAACCGACATCCTGCGGAGAATCCGACACGGACAGCGCGAGGAAGACGGTATCGGGGGAGTATGCGCGCGATTTCGTGAGGATTTCGGCGCCACCGCCGTTCTCGCCGCCCGGCACATGCACATCCAGCAGCACCACGTCCGGTTTGGTCTGCGCGATCATCGCCACCGATCCTTCCACATCCGCGGCCTGTCCGACCACGTCGAAATGCGGCTGCAACGTGGCGATCACGCCCGCACGGAACATCTCATGGTCGTCCACGACGGCGATTCTGATGCGCTGTTCCCGCTCGCTCATTCCTGCTCCTTGGTTCGATTGATTCATTGCCGCACCTGCTGCATGTGCCGTGTTCATTGCGCCGATTGCACGCCCGTATCGCCGTCCGCTGTGGTGGTCGTAGCGCTGTCCGCATCCTCCGCCGCTCCTGAAATCGGCATGTGCATGCGCACCTCCGTGCCCCAGCCGGGCCTCGACACAATCTCCACTGTACCGCCGCGGCGCTTGATACGTCCGATGATGGACTCGCGGATGCCCAGGCGATTCGCTGGAATGGCGTCGACGTCGAAGCCGCCGCCATGGTCGCGTACGAACACCTCCACCAGCTTGTCGCCGGCCTCGCAGTAGACGGACACCGGTTCGCCGCCATGCGTCACGGCGTTGACGAGCGCCTGCTGCGTGGCATCCAACAACGCGTCGGTCTGCGCGCTCGGCCGCGCGTCGCCCACCGTCACCACCTCGATCGGCTTGCCATGCGTGTCCTCCACATGCGCTGCGATCTGCTTCAAACCGGCGTTGACGGAACGATCCGACGTGGTGCGCTCCTGATATAGCCATTCGCGCAACTCGCGTTCCTGCTGCCTCGCCAGTGAAAACACGGTCTGCTGGTCATCGGCATGCAACTGGATCAGCGCCAGCGTCTGCAGCACGCCGTCGTGCAGGTGGGCGGTCATGTCGGCGCGCTCCTCCTCGCGCTCCTTCAGCGCGCGCTCCGTGCCCAAATCCCGGATCATCGCCACGATCCATGGCACGATCGCCAGCAGCACGCCGACAAGCATCGCCAGGCCGGCGACCAGCATGGTGAGCGTGGCATGCCGTGCGGACGGCATCGTGCGGACATGCGTGGCGATGTACAGCGCATATGCGGCGAAAATGATCGCAATGCCGGCGAGCATCGTCCACAACTGGCCTTCCTTCGCGTTGAAACGAAGCCAGGACACGCCGATGCCGACCACGCCGAGCAGTACCGGCAGAATCAGCGTGCCTTCGAGACCGGTCGCCGTCATCACCGCGCACAGACCCAACGCGGCGAGTCCCGCCATGGCCAACAGTGCGGGTTTCGGCGCCTGTCGGAGCATCTGTTCCAGGCTTTCGGACGATTGCCGTCCGTCTTCCGATGGCGTTTCGTTTGCCATCGCGCCGGTTTTTGCCGATTGCGTGCCGACGTTTTGCGTGCCTGCCCCATTGCCCATGAAGCCGTGTGCGACGGATTCGCCATACGGCGCATTGCCGCGTGACAACGGCGCGTTGCCTACGGGCTGGCTGCCTGCGATGGCGTATGCCTGCTGTACCGGATCACCTGTGGGAATGGTGATCCACAGGAAGATGTAGGCGATGAGTCCGGAGCCGAAGAAGAAGGAGGTGATGATGAAGATGAAGCGGACCAGATGAACGGACACGCCCAGATGTATGCTGATGGCCTTGGCCACGCCAGCGACCTCGCGGCCGTACGTCGGGCGCAGCAATGGCAGTCGCGCCGGTTTGGACGGCACGGGACGGCCTTCGCGCAGGGCCTGTTCGTAGCACCAGCGCATGTAGACCGCGCTGGCCTGGTCGTACTGTTCCTGCGTGTATCGCGGTTTGGCTAAGGACTTCATGCTTCCATTGTGCCCTGTCGGGGATGCCGATTCAGGGCTTTCAGCTGGTGTTCAGGGCAGATTCAGGGTGTTCCCCGATACGTATGACGGCTGCGGATTGCTGTAATTGAGATATGAGCAACGCAAACAACAATCCGCAAGGCGGCAGTGCCGCTGGTTCTGCCGAACCGCAATCGCAGCCACGGCCGCCGATGTATCAGCCGCAGCCGAATCGCGGCAATCGATTCTTCGCATGGATCCGCTCCAGCCGGATCACGCGCGGCCGCAACCGGTGGATCGCAGGCGTGTGCGACGGCGTGGCGCGCCGCTTGGGATGGAACGCCACCCTGGTCCGCGCGCTGGTGATTCTCACCTCGCTACTGTTCGGCGCCGGAGCGGCGTTCTACGCATTGGCTTGGTTCCTGCTACCGGACGAGACGGATGGCCGAATCCTGTGCGAGGAGCTGGTCAACGGCCATTGGGATTGGAATTGCGCGGGCGCGCTGGTATGCGCCGCGGTGGCGCTGTGCCTGCCCGGCGCCGGATGGCTGGCGTTCGGCGTGGCCGTGCTGGTGTTCTGGCTGCTGGTGAACCGCCAATCGTATGCGGCGAGCTGGCAGCCGCCGCAGCAGGGCGGATCGTGGCCTGGGCAGCCTGCTCAGCCCGTTCAGCCGGGACGGCCGGTGCGGCCTGCGCAATCGCAATATATGCCGCAGCCGATGTCCACGAACACGGCCACCACTGCAAACATGCCCGGCACGCCAGGCCAGCCGATGCCGCAGCCGACGTGTCCCGCGCCTTCCGGCTACCAGCCGTACGCGCGTCCCGTCCAATCGCTATACCAGACGTTTCAGCAGCCGGTGAACCCGCCTGCAGCGTTTGCCACGGCCAATGTGCCGCCGACCTTCACCGTTCCGCCGACGGTGGCGGCGCCGCAGTCGAAACGCGCCCGCCGCAAGCCAGCCGGACCGCTGCTGGTACTGGTGACGCTTGGCTTGGCATTGCTGGCGATCGCCGGATCTGGCTGGTACGCCATTACGATGCCGGTTGATTGGGATTACGCCTTGCGCGTGCTGCGTCTCGCCACACTGTGCTGCGGCGGCATCTGCCTGGGAATCGGCGTGGTGATCGTCGTGCTTGGTTGCATGGGCCGTCGCACCGGCGGCCTGCATCCGCTGGCATGGTGCGCGGCGTTCATGGCCGTGGTGATGACGTTCTGCACGAGTGCGGTGGCATGGGAAAGCCGCGATTGGATGATGTCGAATGACTACCACCGCACGACGGTCTCCGGCATCGTGACATGGAGCGACACCAGCGACGCCCAGATGAAACGATACGAACAGGGACTGGTGGTGGTCGGCAAGAACTACGCCAACGATGTGCTCGACATCGATTTGAGCGGATATCCGGCAGCGCATGGCAAGCACAAGGTCAAGCTCAACGACGGCACGTACGGCGAAAGCTCATGTCCGACAGGGAAGCTGAATCTGGTGGTGGTGAACGCCCAGGTGGTGGTCACGCTGCCGGACGGATGCCAGTGGTCGGTCAGCGATCCGGACGACGGCTACACCAACGTCACGGATTACATAGGAGGGCCGGACGGGATTACGTTCTTCAACGGCACGGGCTTCATGGGCCTGTCCCTCGACGAGAACGATGATTCGGGACTCGGCCATCATGGCGTGAACAAGGGCGTTCCGGCGCTCAACGGCACCACCGATTTCGACGATTCCGGCGATGATGATGCGGGCGATGCCGGTTCGGATATGGAGAACGATTCGCAGGATTCGGTATACGCCGGCACGGATCTCGACAAGGCATTCAAAACGATCTACGAGAACAAGTGGTATTGGCCGTCGATCGATTCGGACAAGGCTCCGGAGGAACCGGATCTGTATGTCAACGTCGATGGAACGGTCGGCGGCAGTGTCACCATGCAGTACACGTCCGACAGCAAGCTGCCAGTGGGAACGACGGGCGGCCAATCGCATGGCAGCGTCGATGGAAAGAACGTCGGGAAAAGCGCCAGCGGAAAGGAAACGAAATGAGTGACGAGAAAACCCGTGAAGTGCCGTTGACCGACGTCATGGGAATCGCGGAGGTCTCGGACGAGCCCACGGAAACCCTGCCGGCCGTCGACGATCCGGGCGAGGCGAAGACCGAATCGTTCCAGAAGCCGTTCGACGGCGGTCCGGAAGCGCAGAGGAAGTTCGAATCGCAGGACGAGGCCGAATCGCTGGAAACCTCCGGACAAGACATGCGCGGAAGCTTTGCGGGCCGTTCGGCACGTCCGACCGGTTCCGTCAAATCGGCTGATCCAGCCAAATCAGCCGAGCCGGTCGACCCCTCCAAGCAAGTGCGCATCGGCAAAACGGACGGCGAGCTGGTAATCCGCCCGTCCGGACCAAGCACCGGAACCATCGTGCTGGGCGTGTTCTTCTGCCTGATCGGCCTGATGTCCATGCTGTGCCTGCTGCCCATCGGCGCATGGCGGTGGATGCCGAATCCCTCGACGCTGTTCTTCTACGTGGTCGGCGGTCTCGGCGCGCTGCTGCTCATCATTTCCGTGGTCTGGGCCGTCGTCGCCGCGGTGCGTCTGCGCCGACGGGAACGCCAGTCAGCAGAACAGTCCCCAGAAAGCCAGCAGCGCCAACGATAGCGCCGCCGACACCACCACACACGTGGCCACGATGACATGGCCGGATCCGATGCATGCTTTTCCATCTTTTCCTATATCGCATCGGCTTCCGGCTGCGGCATCGTGGCCATTATTCATATCCGCATCGTCATCTATGCTTGCAATCGCGCGATTCCTAGCATGACGACGGCACGCGTCCACGATGATTTCCGCCAACAGCCAGGCGAACGCGACAAGGCTCAGCCATGTGAGCATGACGATGGCATGCCAGTTCTTGGCAAGCACCGCCGAATTGTCGGTCAACGAGATCGCATCAATGATGACGGTGACCAGATACGCCAGGAACACGCCGGTCGTGCCGACGGCAAGGAGGGTGTTGAGCGCCAGTGCGACGCGCATGCCGACCGGGAATCGATGGTCGGTTATTGCGATTGGACGTGCCGCATTCGGTTGTGTGGATGGACCTGTCGGTGTGGTCGCATCCGTTGAAAACATTGAAGTCGAATCCGTTGGCTCCGCCGGTTCCGTCGAAGCCGAATCGTGCGATACCCGCCGTGACGCACGGCGCTCGCGCACCCAGCCGGCGATGAGCAGAATTGGCGCGCCGCACATCGCCAGCAGCGCGCAGAGCAGGCAAACCGCGATTGCGCCGACAATCACACCCATCGACTTCACCAGCGCGGGCGGGGTCTTCAGCGGTGCCGTGACCGTCTGATTCGGCTGCGTTCCGGCGATCATCGGCGTTGCCCAGCCGTTCGCACCCGTGCCGCTCGTCACCGCGTTGATCCAATCCTCCAGATCGTGCGTGTAATGCGGTTCCAACGGCAGTCCCGGAACCGTCTGATTCGAACCGGTTCGAAGCTGATGGTTCGCGTCATAATACCGCAGCGTCACATTCGTATTGCCAGCCTGGTTTGCGGCTTTGATCAGCAGCCGCGCGCCCTGTTCGACCGGCATGGCTGTGTCCTTGACGCCATAGTTGATGAGTAGCGGCATGGTGAGCGATCTGCGGTATTTGGCCGCGTCGAAATCCGCATAGGCGAGTCCCATGCGTTGTGTGCCAAGGCTGGTGATGCGCGGAATAAGCTGCTTGACGGCATCGGGTGCGCCCGCGGCGGTCAGATAATTGGTGGCTGCGAGCGTCATCTGCTGACGGCCCGAAACGACCGGGGGAGAGGTGAGGATGGCGAAGGCAAGATCCGGATGCTGTTGCGTCAGCACGGTGGCGATCCATGTGCCTTCTGATTCGGCGTAGATGCCGGTTTCCGATCTGCTCACGCCCGGCCATTTTCTCAGGATTTCCAGCGATTTCGCATAGTCGTGCGCGCTGGACACGTAGTCGCGGTGCAGCATGGTGTAGTTGTCGAGCCGCTTGTCCGGCACGAGAGTGGTGATGCCGGCCGACGCCATCGCGTTCGCCACGTCGCCGAACGCCTCCGACGATTTGCCGGTGCCCGAACCGTGCAGGAACAGGCATGCGGGACGATCTGCCGGCGCGTCGAGCGGCTCGCGAACGATGGCATTCACGGTTTTGCCGCCGTCCAACGCGACCGTGATATGCGTTTCCTTGGTGCGGTACGCGCCCTCCTGCGGGGTTTTGAGTACGGCACCTGTGGCCGGGTCAACGGCTTGGATAGCGGTATTGGTCGTGGTGAGCGTGATATGGTCCGTGAACGGCTCGACCTGCCATTTCGGCGCCATCGCATTGCCGAGCGCGCATAGGACCATGGTCAGAAGAAGCGCCAGCGCGGTAGTCGCCGCGCAGGTGACGAGAATTCGTTTCACAATGCTTCGCACGGTACGCCACTCTAGTCGTATTCGGCGTGCGTGGCGCGGAAAACACGGAATCATGGGGAATCCGCGGAACGATCGCAATTCCTGCGCCGCGAGTCAATGCTCCCGTGCCGTAAAACAATACGAAATCAGGGGAAAATCGCAATAATCCCCTCCACAATCCACCTGTGGATATGTGGAAACCCGTCGGTTTCGCCGCACCTTTCCGCCAAACCGACGCTGAGCGTCCTCCTCAGCGTCGGTTTCGCGGATTGGGGGCGATGGGATCGACGCTGAGATGGGATTTGGGGGAGAAGAATGGGAAGGTTGGGATGGGGCTAGGCGCGGGCTTCGTAGCGACGGGTGTAGAGCACCAGCAGGATGACGGCGAGCAGGCTGATCGGCGCGCCTGCGATGCCGGTGAAATGGTAATTCATCGCCGTCGCGGTCAGTGCCGCTCCGCCGACGATGGAACCGATCGCATTGCCGAAATTGAAGGCGATTTGTACGGCGGCACCGGCAATCAGCTCGCCGCCGCCTTCGCCCGCCTGCACCATCAGCAGTTGCTGTGGCGATGAATTGAAGAACAGCGCGAAACCGATGATGAACGTCAGCAACGCGGTGGTCGCATGATTACCGGGCAACAGGAAGACCAGCAACAGTCCGCACAAGGCGATGCCGTGCGATAGCGCCGCGGTCGCGCCCGCCTTCCACAGGTCGGTCAGCCTGCCGCCCACGATGCCGCCGACCACCATGCCGAGGCCGGCGAGCACCATCAGCATCGGCACCATCGTCGCCGACCATCCGCCGGTTTTCTGCAACCACGGCGACACGTAGCTCCACCAGCAGAAGATGCCCGAATTGCCGAAGAACACGGCCAGCAGAATCAGCCACGGGCCGGGATGGGTGAGGAAGCGGAACTGCCCCTTGATGCCGGCGTCCTTGATCGGATCGATGGACGGCACCCACGAAATCACCACGACGATCGTCATAAGCGCCCAGGCGGCCAGAATCGCAAACGCCAGCCGCCAGGACATCGCCTCGGCGAGCAACGTTCCCGCGGGCACGCCCAGCATGTTGGCCACCGTCTGGCCTATCACCATCATGGACACGGATTGCGCCTCCTTGCCCTTGTCGGCAAGCGTTTTGGCGATCAGCGTGGCCGTGCCGAAGAACGCGCCATGCGGCAGGCCGGAAATGAAACGCGCCACCAGCAGCATCGGCGAGCAGAAGGAGACGGCGCTGAGCGTGTTGCCGACCAACGCGATGGCCATGAACAGGATGATGAGATGCTTCGGCGGCACCTTGCGGCCGAACACCAGGATCAGTGTGCCGACACACACGCCGATGGCGTATGCGGAGATGTAATGGCCGGCCGCGGGAATGCTGACATGCATGGCGGTGGCCGTCTGGGGCAGGATGCCCATCATCACGAATTCGGCGGCGCCGAGGATGAAGGCGCCGGAGGCCAGCGCCAGAATGCTTCTCTTCATGGGGATTCCTTATTTTGGATTGTCCGCCGAACCAGCACTTGGATGGTGCCAAGCGTCGGTTCGATATTGCGATTCCCGCGAAACCGACGGTGAGACGGTGCCAAGCGTCGGTTTGATGGAAAGGCAAAGAAAAAGGCGGAACCGAAGTTCCGCCTTAGTTGTCGGGCTGGCGGGATTTGAACCCGCGGCCTCTTCGTCCCGAACGAAGCGCGCTACCAAGCTGCGCTACAGCCCGTTTGGCAACAGTTGGATATATTACACGATTGGGCGCTGTATGCAAGGTCGGCGTGTCGCGTGTTGTGTAGTGGCTTCTCGGTACACTTGGGGCTTATGACTGAGACCAACGAATCCCAAGAGAATCAGAACGAAGAAGAGGCCGCAGTTCCCACCATGACCACGGTGGAACGCGCCGAAATGCTGCTGCAGCAGGATGCTGCGATTCGCGCCAAGATCAACGGCGGCGCCGCGCTGGACGAGGCCGTGGACCCGTCCAATAAGGAATTCGGCCCGCTGGCCCACCCGGAGCAGGTGCAGATGCGTGTGGCCAAGCGCGCCATGATGCTTAAGGAAGGCATCCAGCCGTACCCGGTGACCCTTGACGTCACCGCCACCATCGAAGAGGTCCGCGCCAAGTATGACGGCAAGCTCGAAGCGGGCGACGAGACCGAGGACGTGGTCGGCATCGCCGGCCGTGTGCTGTTCCTGCGCAACGCGGGCGGCCTATGCTTCGTGCAGCTGTCCGCCGGCGATGGCACCAAGATCCAGGGCATGATCTCCAAGAAGGAGATCGGCGCCGACTCCCTGAAGCAGTTCAAGCAGCTGGTCGATTTGGGCGACCACCTGTTCATCAAGGGCCGCGTGATCGCTTCCAAGACCGGCGAGCTGTCCGTGTTCGCCACCGAATGGGCCATCGCGGCCAAGGCGCTGCAGCCGTTGCCTGCGCTGCACAAGGACCTGAACGAGGACACCCGCACCCGCAAGCCGTACATCGGCATGATCGCGGACGAGAAGATCCGCAACATGGTGCGCAACCGTTCCAAGGCCGTCGCCTCCCTGCGCAAGACCTTCGCCGACCATGACTTCCTCGAGGTCGAGACCCCGATGCTGCAGACCGTGCACGGCGGTGCCGCGGCGCGTCCGTTCACCACGCATATGAACGCCTTCGACCTTGACCTCTACCTGCGCATCGCGCCGGAACTGTTCCTCAAGCGCTGCCTAGTCGGCGGCATCGACCGCGTGTTCGAGATCAACCGTGACTTCCGTAACGAAGGCG
>ERZ773239.2596-NODE-2596-length-10170-cov-115.604152_pt1 | contig 10170 bp, 9 predicted proteins | sample MGYA00580521_ERZ773239 | MGnify/ENA primary metagenome ERZ773239 (study PRJEB29015, sample SAMEA2737801) | human gut metagenome | biome: human gut; feature: human-associated habitat; material: faeces | place: China | collected 2012 ... | reverse complement strand
CCCAACCATTATCCATTACTGATTTTCCAAAATTTAATACTTGACTTAATGCCTTCATATTTAAGTCTTCTATACAAACACAATCAAATTTTTCTATAAGTTTTTTGGATAATTTATGTAGAAAATCTTTTCTTTGGTTTGCTACTTTTTCATGAACTATCGCTAGTTTTATTCGTTGTTTTTCTCTATTCTTACTTCCTTTTTCCATTTTAGAAAATTTTCTTTGTTCTCTTGCTAGTTTTAGCTGTTCTTGTCTGTAATATTTAGGATAATTTGCATATATTCCTTCTGAATCAACATATAATTCGTGCATGGAAAAATCTAATCCTACAAAAGTTTTTGACTTCTTTTCGATTACTTGGTTTTCATATTCGAAAAGAATACTTGCAAAATACTTTCCACTTGCGGATTGACTTATTGTTACAGATTTTAATTTGTAATTATCTGGAATATTACGATGTATTTTTATTTTAATTAGTGATTTTATCTTAGGTATTTTTAGATAATTATTCACTATTTTTACATTATTATTTACATTATTAGTGGTATATGCTTTTTTGTTTTTCTTTTGGCTTTGAATTTTGGAAATCCTATTTTAGTATTTTTGAAAAAATTATCATACGCAGTCTCTAAATTTTTCTGTGCATTAGTTAATGCTAAACTATCTACTTCTTTAAGCCAAAGATATTTTTTTTTATATTGAGCAGGAGTATTATGGAGCATTCCTTTCGTTTTTTCATAATAAGATATTTTATCTGCAAGCATTTGATTATAAATAAAACGAGTACAACCAAATGTTTTAGCAAAGAAAATCTTTTGTTCTTCACTAGGATATATTCTAAATTTGTATGCTTTTTTAGATAAACTATCTGACTTAGCTTTTCTTACCATTTTTTATACCCTGACTTTCAATATATTTCTTAAGAATATTTATTGGCGCACCGCCTGTAGTGAGCAAACAAAAACTTTGACTCCAAAAATATTCTTTCCATAATTTTTTACGAATACTTGGAAACTCTTTTTTTATAAGTCTACTACTAGCACTTTTATAAGCATTTATAAATTTACTTATTTCACTTTTAGGATGAGCTCTAAATAATATATGAACATGATCTTCATCATGGTTCCATTCTTGCAAAGTTATATTATATTTAGGAGATATATACTCAAATATTTCTTTAGCTCGTGAAGAAATGTTGTCATCAAAAACTTTTCTTCTATATTTTATGACTAATACTAAATGATAATTTAGCAAAAATACTGAATGAGCATTGTTGTCTAAATTCATTATAATCACCACATTTTTTTATATTCGACCAATAAGATTATCTCATAAAACATATATCCAGTCAATCTCCTAAGGAGCAATTCATCTCACTACCTTAGAGGTAGGAGACTTCTTGCTCAGTATGGTTAAATTTTATTATACTAAATATCACTGTTTTTATCTCTAATTTACTTTTTAATTAAATTTTAATTTGATTTTAATAAATCACATATTCCGATATTTTATTTCTTAATATTGATTTATTTGCACCAAAAACCATTCATATTTATTAAATTTTATTTCATTTATTTTAAAATTTTACTATTTTTCATAAATAAAATAACCTCTTTCGTCAATATTATTTAATAATTTAAAATAATCTTTCTGTTACAAAGTTGCATTTTTTTTATCTTTATGCTATCATTTTAGTAGTTCAAGAAAAGATATATTGAGCAGAGGAAAAAAAGTTGAGGAAACGTGGATACTCATACACAATCATTTCTCCTAACAATATATTTTCTATTGAACAAAAAATATATTTTATAGGAGGAGTTTTATTATGTCTAAAAAAACTCTTGTTTCTGCAATTACTGCTGCTCTCGTAGTTGGCGCTGCTAGCACAACTTTTGCTGCTGCAAATCCTTTCAGCGATGTTCCTGCTGATAGCTGGGCTTATGATGCTGTTACTACTCTTGCTGCTGATGGTGTTATCGATGGTTACCCAGATGGCACTTACAAAGGCCAAAACACTATGACTCGTTATGAAATGGCTCAGATCGTAGCTCGCGCTATGGCTAAAACAGATCTTGAAAAAGCTGATAAAGCTCTCGTTGACAAATTAGCTGCTGAATTCGCTGAAGAACTTGATAACCTTGGCGTTCGCGTTGCTGACCTTGAAAAGAAATCCGACAACGTTAAATGGGGCGGAGAACTCCGTTATCGTTATTATGACATTGATCGTGATTCTAAAGCTGGTGATGAAACTCATAACAAAGTTTTATTCCGTCTTGAACCAAAAGCTTATATCGGTAACTCCGGTTGGACAGCTAATGCTCGTTTAGACTATGAAATGAATCTTTCTACAGATGAAAATAATGATGGTGTTGTTGACCGTGCTTATGTTGAAGGTCCTCTCTTCGGTGCTACAGTTACTGCTGGTCGTACTCCAGTATTCACTGCTCAAGGTTTACTCTTTGATGATCGTATCTCTGGTGGTACAGTTGCATTTGGTAGCGATGAATTCAAAACTACTTTAGCTGCTGGTCGTTATAGTGAAGATGATCATTTTGTAGACTATAAAGGCAATGCTAAAGATATTACTGCTGAATATTATGGTGTACAATTTGACTACACTCCAAATGATAATTTAGCTCTTAACGCTGGTTATACTGCATTAACTGGTATTGATGCTAAATATAAGGCAGACTATGTATTAAATGCTGATGATAATACTGCTAACTTCTGGTATGCTGGCGGTAAATATGCATTTGATAAAAATGTAGCATTTGTTGGTGAATACGCTCAAAATACTGAAGCTAATACTGAAGACCAAGCATGGACTGCTGAACTTCAATACAAAGGTGCTAATCCTGCAGACGCTGGTTCTTGGGGTATGTATGCTGGTTACCGTCAAATTGAAACATTTGCTTCTATCGCTCCAACTTATGATGATATCATCGGTGCTGGTTATAAAGGTGCAGTAGTAGGTGCTTCTTATGTTCCTGCTGAAAACATCCTTGCTACTATTGAATACTTCGATGGTGAAGAAACTATTAGCGGTCAAGATGCAAGCAAATTCTTCGCTAACGTTGACTTCTTCTTCTGATAAACACTCAGTAAGACTGAAATTTAATAGTAATATACAAAGAGCAGATTTAATGTCTGCTCTTTTTTATATTTACTTTTGCTTTTAATTTTACTTATAAGTTTTTATTTATTTATAAAAAAATTTTTTATATTATTTTTTCTATAAAACGAAATATATCATCATAAAAATGAAATATTATTGATTAAATTAATAAGTAATGTCATTTTTACGAAATAAATTAAATAATATTTCTTTATATTTAATTTTATAAAAATTTTTATTTATATAAAATATTGAAATTTATTTCATATTATGATAAAATTCAAACAGATAAAGAAATTGACTTTCATGTTTATAGCATTGAACCTTAGAGGAAACTTGGACACTCTATATTTTCTTTAATTTATATTATGAAAGTTAATTATTTATAATATAATTTATCGCGTTTGGAGGAAATATTAATGTCTAAAAAAACTCTTGTCTCTGCAATTACTGCTGCTTTAGTTGTTGGTGCAGCTAGTACTACTTTTGCTGCTAATAATCCATTTAGTGATGTTCCTGCTGATAGCTGGGCTTATGATGCTGTTTCTACTCTTGCTGCTGATGGTGTTATTGATGGTTATCCAGATGGTACATATCAAGGTCAAAATACTATGACTCGCTATGAAATGGCTCAAATTGTAGCTCGTGCTATGGCAAAAACAGATCTTGAAAAAGCTGATAAATCTCTCGTTGATAAATTAGCTGCTGAATTTGCAGATGAACTTGATAACCTTGGCGTTCGTGTTGCTGATCTTGAAAAGAAATCCGATAATGTTGTTTGGAAAGGTGAATTGCGCTACCGTTATGTTGATGCTTCAAGTGATGCTGTTAGTAAAATCACTGGTAAAAAATACAATGATAATGACACTAGCCAAGTAATGTTCCGTCTTGAACCAAAAGCTTATATTGGCGATACAGGATGGACTGCTAACGTTCGTGTCGATTATGAAATGAAAGCTGATGAAGATGCTAATGGTAAAACAGTAGTAGCTCGTGCTTATGCTAAAGGACCTATTGGACATAATACTACCGTTACTGCTGGTAGAATTCCTCTTCTTGATACTTATGCTTCTTGATGAACATATGTCTGGTGCTCAAATTGATATTGCAAGTGGTAGCGATAAAAACTTCACTACTTCTCTTTTAGCAGGTCGTTACAATCCTGGTCATGATAATCCAGATATTTTACCTGGTCAAACATTAAAAGATTTCACTGCTGATTTCTATGCAACTCAATTTAATTATAAAAGCGAAAAATTCGATGCTAATGCTATGTATGCTGTAATGACTAATATTGAAAATACTCAATCATCTGATATAAAAAATCCAAATGATAGTTTCGGTTTATGGGGTAATGCTTATACCTATGATAAAGATAAAATGAATATCTGGTCTGTAGGTGGTTTATATCGCTTCGATAATAATTGGGGCTTACTTGGTCAATATGCTGTAAATACTGAATCTGATAATTCCGATGACAAACAAGCTTATATGGCAGAACTTCAATACAAAAATGCTAATATTGCTGACCCTGGTTCTTGGGGAGCTTATGTTGCTTATCGTCATTTCGGTAAAGATGTTACTATTGCTACAACATATAAAGATGTATTTAACAATCAAAAAGGTTTTGCTATAGGTGCTAGCTATGTTCCTGTAGAAAATCTCTTAGCAAGTGTTAAATATTTCGATGGTAAAGATATCGATTCCGACACAGATGCAGATAGATTCTACCTCAACCTTGATTTCTTCTATTAATAAATTATAAATTAAATGATAAATATTTCTCTCTTAATAAAAATTAACCCCTAAAAGACAGGTTTTTTACCTGTCTTTTTTTTATAAATTAATAAAATATCGCTTAATTACTATCCATAAAATTTTTATATATTATATATGTAAAACTTTTATGTCAATGGAAAAATATTATTTATTTGCATAAAAATTCATAGGTAATTAAATATAGTACATTTTTTATTTAGTCAATACAAACTCAAACTACTGTCAATACCTATTTTAAAATTGTATATAAATTTATTTTACTGCACATACTATATATTGTGGTTAGTTTGACACTCATACGTGTATATAGTATAATCGTTGTCAGCGATAAAAAGAAAATGAATTAAAACCATGGCATAGTATATTTTGCTCATGGTCAAATATACTAGGAGTGTCAGCTTACAATGATAAAAACAATCAAGAAACGCACTGGAGATATTGTGAAATTTAATGCACAAAAAATCACAGATGCTATAAAAAAAGCTAATATGGAATCTATAGATGAGACATTTTCCAAAGAGCAATTATCTACTATTACTAATAATGTTATTAAAGCATTAAAAAATTTAAAAACACCTGGTGTTGAACAAATACAAGATGCTGTAGAAAAAGTTCTCATCGCTGGTAATTTTGCTAGCACAGCTAAAGCTTATATTTTATATCGTGCAGAACATACAAAACTTCGTCAAGCTAAAGCTGATTTAATGGATATCTATGATGAACTTACTTTTACCAAAGCAAAAGATGCTGATATCAAACGTGAAAATGCTAATATTGATGCTGATACAGCTATGGGTACTATGTTAAAATATGGCTCTGAAGGTTCTAAATACTTTATTACTAGTCATATTTTGCCAAAAGATATTGCAGTAGCACATATGGACGGCGATATTCATATTCATGATATGGATTTTTATATGCTCACTGAAACTTGTTGCCAAATAGATTTATTAAAATTATTTAAAAATGGTTTTTCAACAGGTCATGGTTATTTACGTGAACCAAATGATATTCGTTCCTATGCTGCATTAGCTTGTATTGCTATTCAGGCTAACCAAAATGAAATGCATGGTGGTCAAGCTGTACCAATGTTTGATTATTGCATGGCTCCAGGCGTTGCTAAGACTTATCGTAAACAATACTACAAAGCTCTCGGCTATTATTTCAATGCTATGCTTGATATGAAACTTGAAGATGCTAGCCTACTTTGTAAAAAAATCGAACAAAGTCTTCCTATAAAAATCAGTATGAGCACTGCTGATAAATTTGGTAAACTTCTAGTTGATTTCTTACCAAAACATCAACGTGAACATAATTATCAAGAAATAAATGAACAAACAACTCAAATGGCTCATAAATTTGCTATAAATACTGCATGGAATGAAACTAATGCAGCTACTTATCAGGCAATGGAAGCATTTATCCATAACTTGAACACTATGAATTCTCGTGCAGGTGCTCAGGTGCCATTTAGTTCTATCAACTATGGTACAGATACATCTCCTGAAGGTCGCATGGCTATGAGAAACCTCTTATTAGCTACAGATGCTGGTCTTGGCGATGGAGAAACTCCTATTTTCCCTGTACAAATTTTCAAAGTAAAAGAAGGGGTTAACTATGAAAAAGATGACCCTAACTACGATTTATTCCGTTTAGCAATGAAAACATCTGCGAAACGCTTATTCCCTAACTTTAGTTTCTTAGATGCTCCATTTAATAAAAAATACTATAAACCTAACGATTACAACAGTGAAGTAGCTTATATGGGTTGTCGTACTCGTGTAATGGGTAATGTTTATGATCCTACTCATGAAGTTACATGTGGTCGTGGAAATTTAAGTTTCACAAGTATTAACTTACCACGCTTAGCAATTGAAGCTAAAGGTGATATAAATAAATTCTATAAATCCTTAGATGATATGATTGATTTAGTCATTCGTCAATTATTGCATCGTTTCAAAATTCAATGTGCTAAAATCGGTAAAAACTACCCATTCTTAATGGGACAAAATATCTGGCTTGACTCTGATAATATTGGTGAATATGACACTGTAAGTGAAGTACTTCGTCATGGTACTTTAACTGTTGGTTTTATCGGTCTTGCTGAAACATTAAAAGCTTTAATTGGTAAGCATCATGGCGAATCTGCTGAAGCTCAAAAATTAGGGCTTGCTATCATTGGTCATATGCGTAAACGCATGGACGATGAAGCTCAAAAAACAAAATTAAACTTCTCTTTAATTGCTACACCAGCAGAAGGTTTAAGTGGTCGTTTTGTAAAAATTGACCGCAAAATCTATGGTTCAATTCCTGGTGTTACTGATAGAGAATACTATACAAATTCCTTCCATATTCCAGTATATTATCCAATTAGTGCTTACAAAAAAATACAACTTGAAGCACCTTACCACAATTTAACAAATGGTGGTCATATAAGTTATATTGAAATGGATGGAGACCCTACAAAGAATTTAACAGCTTTTGAAGCTATTATCCGTTGCATGCATGATAACGGCATTGGTTACGGTTCTGTAAATCACCCTGTAGACCGTGATCCAGTTTGCGGATATACAGGTATTATCAATGGAGTATGTCCAAAATGTGGTAGAAGTGAAGCTGCCCATAAACGCCATGTTATTTTAAAACGTATGCGTGATAATTGTTGCAGTGCAACTTCCATTTAATTTAAATTTATAAATCAACAAAAATATTCGATAGAAAGAGTGATACAAATGTTAGTTAATGGTGTAGAAGTAAAAGTTAATGGTTTAACAGATATTACAGAAAAAGAAATCGTAAATTATATCAATTATATTAAAGAAAATTCTAGTGAAACTCTCGCTAGCCTCACTATTTCCGATGCTGGTGATGGAGAAGTCGCTCTTGACTATCGCACTCAACCTGCTCAATTTGAACGTATTCGCCGTATTACAGGTTATTTAGTAGGTACTGTAGACCGCTTCAACAATGCAAAACGTGCTGAAGAACATGACCGCGTAAAACATGGCCTTAATTAAGATTGCAGGCGTTGTCAATGATTCTATTGTAGATGGTGAGGGTTTTCGCTTCACCATCTTCACTCAAGGTTGCTATCACAATTGTCCTCAGTGTCATAATCCTCAAACTCATGATGTAAATGGCGGCCATGAAGTCGATACTGATGATTTACTTTCACAAATCTGTGAAAACCCATTATTAAATGGTGTTACCTTTAGTGGAGGAGAACCTTTTCTCCAAGCAAAACCATTGGCACAATTAGCCAAAGAAGTTCATAAACGTGGTCTTAATATCACCACATTTACAGGTTATACATTAGAACAATTACAAAATATGCACAATCCTGACATCGATGACTTACTTAATCAAACAGATGTACTCATTGATGGACCTTTCCTCATAGAAAAAAAAGACCTAACTTTACAATTTCGTGGCAGTAGCAATCAACGTATTATTGATATGCAAAAAACACGTGAAAGTGGTCAAATTGTTTTAATTGAATATTAATTTTTAGCAATAATCTAGATATATATTTAGATTATTGCTTTTTTTATATCATAATAACCTCTTACATAAAATAAATATTTTTATCGAGAAAACTTGTATGACATATTGTTATTTTTAAGCAAAATATGTATAATAAATATTAAAGATGCTGAACGGCATTAAATCAAAAAGAGGTGTATATAAATGTTAGAAGATTTGAAAAAAATTGTTTTTGAAGCTAACTTAATGTTGCCAAAATATCATATGGTAACTTTCACTTGGGGCAATGTATCTGGTATTGACCGTGAAAAAGGATTAATGGTTATCAAACCATCTGGTGTAGAATATGATACTATGAAAGCTGAAGATATGGTAGTTGTTGATATCAATACTGGAAAAGTAGTTGAAGGCGATTATAATCCATCTTCCGATACAGATACTCATATCAAAATTTATCAAGCTTGCCCTGAAATTGGTGGCGTTGTACATACACATTCCCGTTATGCTACATCTTGGGCACAAGCTCGCCGTGATATCCCTGCACTCGGTACAACTCATGCTGATGATTTCTATGGCCCTATTCCTTGCACACGTCCTATGACTGCTGAAGAAATCGCAGGCTCCTATGAAGCTGAAACTGGTAATGTTATCGTTGAAACATTCAAAGAACGTGGTATCAAAATGATGGACGTTCCTGGCGTTATCGTATATTCTCATGGTCCTTTCACTTGGGAAAAAGACCCTATCAAAGCTGTAAAAAAAGCTGTTGTTCTTGAAGAAGTAGCTATGATGGCTTATCATGCTGTAACTATTGGCAATAATTTTGAACCAATGCAACAAGAATTATTAGATAAACATTATCTCCGCAAACATGGTGCTAATGCTTATTATGGTCAAAAAAAGAAATAGTATATAATAAATAATAATATATAAAGTAAAAACCACTTGTTAAATAATACGATTTATCAAGTGGTTTTTATTTTGTCATTTTTTCCAAAACTATATTCAAATTAAATGTTATAATATATTTATTTCTAAAAAAATTATTTTTAAGGAAGTGTTTTTGTGATTGGTCTTGGAACAATTGCCAACACTATCGCTGTTATTATCGGTGGTGGTATTGGTTTATTTTTGAAAAAAGGCATAAAAAAATCTCTACAAGATTCACTATTACAGGCTATGGGAATAGCTGTTTTATTCATCGGCATAGGTGGTACACTTTCTCAAATGCTTGTATTTAAAGATGGTCATTTAGAAACTACAGGTACCATGCTGATGATATTTTCTTTATTAATCGGTACTTTAATTGGAGAAATCATTAATATTGAAGCTAAACTAGAAAAACTCGGCGAATTTGCTCGAAAAATCTTACATGCTGATGAACAATCAAAATTCGTCGATGCTTTTGTAACAGTTACGCTTGTAATTTGTATTGGTGCTATGGCTATTATTGGCGCACTCCAAGATGGTCTATCTGGTGATTATAGTTTACTTTTGACTAAAGCCATTTTAGATGGTGTCATTTGTATGGTTTTTGCTTCAACTATGGGAGCTGGCGTTTTACTTGCGGCTTTGCCTCTATTTATCTATCAAGGGTTGATTACTTTATGTGCTAGTTTTATATCACCTTATCTTACAACTGCTATGATTAATGATATCTGCTATATTGGCAATATTTTAATCACTATTATTGGTATAAATTTAACATTTAATAATATAATTCATATTCGTGTTGGCAATATGCTTCTTGCTCTTATAGTGCCAGTAGTTTATCATATATTTAGTTAATAAT
>ERZ773239.2583-NODE-2583-length-10222-cov-14.108685_pt1 | contig 10222 bp, 8 predicted proteins | sample MGYA00580521_ERZ773239 | MGnify/ENA primary metagenome ERZ773239 (study PRJEB29015, sample SAMEA2737801) | human gut metagenome | biome: human gut; feature: human-associated habitat; material: faeces | place: China | collected 2012 ... | reverse complement strand
AGAGGGCCAGGGATTCGAGTTCCCTCGAGCGCACCAAAAGGACGATAAATCGTTGAACTAAACGGTTTGTCGTCTTTTTTGTTTTATACGGGCTTTTGGGGCTTGTACCTATGATTTTTTCAAAAATTTTAGAGGTCAGAGGTACAAAAATGAAGAAGATTCAGAAAAGTGCAGTCTGGTTTGATAATCTAAAGCAAGATTTTTTGGACGATAAGAAGTATTCTGGCACAGCAGAAGCCACGTTGAACGGCTATCGGTATGATATTACACGGTTTTTGAAGTTCCTGTCAGATGAACAGTTAGCCGTGAATGAGGCAGGATTTAAGCGGTATGTTATCCACTTGACTGATAGCGGAATGACTGCAAACAGCGTCAACCACTATATCCGTTCGGTGAAAGTGTTCCTTTACTGGTGCATGGAGCAGGACGAAATAGCACCGTTCAGAATCAAAATGGTAAAGGCACAAGAAACCATCAAGGACGTTTACACGCAGGAAGAGCTTTGTGTGCTGATTCAGCCGCCGAAACGTAAGGACAGCTTTGTTATCTGGCGCAGTTGGGCTATCATCAACTTTATTTTGGGAACAGCGGCACGAGAAGCAACAGTCTGTGAAATGCAGATCACGGTTTGCGGCGAGCTTCAAGATGGTTTTGCAAATTTTATTGCAGGAATGCAGTGATAGTAGGACTTATAGCACGGCGTTCAAGCGCTTTCCCGTTCAATCAATGTATTTCTGCATTTTGAAAACCTGCCTATAAATTCCCCATGAACGTTGTGAAATCTTCCAAAGCATCCATGGATGGTTTCCTGTTCCGCATCAAACGTTCAGCTTATTGCAACGAAATTCCATAAAGTTGCATTGCATCTTGTGGGGGTTCTTGCTATACTCTGTATCGAACGCAACTTTATCCGATAAAAATGTTGCGCAATTTGCGCAACCAAAGGAGGCCGCTATCATGCAGCAGCTCAGATTACTTCATGGCGGAGACTACAACCCGGAACAGTGGCTGGACCGGCCCGATATTCTGGCGCAGGACATCGAACTGATGAAAAAGGCACACGTTAATACTGTGACGCTGGGCGTGTTCTCATGGTCCACGTTGGAACCGCAGGAGGGGGTATTTGAGCTGGATTGGCTGGCAGATATCATCCATAACCTGTATGCCAATGGAATCTATACGATCCTTGCAACACCCAGTGCGGCGCGCCCCGCATGGATGGCACACAAATACCCCGAGGTGCGCCGAGTCCGGGCAGACCGGGTCCGGGAGCTGTACAACCGGCGGCAGAATTACTGCTATACATCGCCGGTTTACCGGGAAAAAGTCCGCATCATCGACCAGATGCTGGCGCAGCGGTTCGGCAATGACCCGGCTGTCCTGCTCTGGCATATCTCCAACGAAATGGGCGGCGACTGCCATTGCGAGCTGTGTCAGGCCGCGTTCCGCTGCTGGCTCAAGGAACGGTATGGCTCTTTGGATGCCTTGAACAAGGCGTGGAACGCCCGGTTCTGGAGTCACGACTATACCGCTTGGGAACAAATCGAAAGCCCCGCCCCGCAGGGGGAAAATGCCGTGCAGGGCCTTGCGCTGGACTGGAAGCGCTTTGTCAGTGACCGGCATATTGATTTTTTGAAATTTGAGCGTGATACCGTGAAAAAATTTGCGCCGGATGCAAAGTTCACGGTAAACATGATGTACCGGTTTGACGGCATCGACTATTTCAAAATGTCCAAGGAGATCGACATTGCCAGCTGGGACAACTATCCCACATGGCACAAGCCCAGCGAAACAGTGGAAGAAACAGCGTTGGATACGGCCCTGATGCACGACCTGTATTACTCCATGAAGGGCAGGCCCTTCCTGCTGATGGAATCCAGCCCCAGCTTTACCAACTGGCAGCCGATCTCCAAACAGAAGCGCCCCGGCATTGCGGAGCTTGCGGCTCTGCAGACGGTTGCACATGGTTCGGACAGTGTGCTTTACTTCCAGTGGCGAGCCAGCCGCGGCGCTGAAGAAAAGTTCCATGGTGCAGTCGTCGGCCATGATGGGCGGGAGGATGCCCGCCCCTTCCGGGAAACAGTCGGTGTGGGCCAAAAGCTGGAAGTGCTCTCGGAGATTGCAACAGTCTGCCGCGAGAAGCAGGCGGCAATCGTCCACGATTGGGAAAACAAGTGGGCATTGGAAGGTTCCTGCGGCCCGCGCAATGCAGGGATGGGCTACTGGGACGAGCTGAAGCTGCACTACAATGCTCTTGCGCGGGAAGGCATTGCGGTGGAGTTCGTGAATCAGGAATCCGATTTGACGGGTTATGGCTTGGTCGTTGTTCCGATGGTTTATTTGCTGACCGATGCCTTTGCCCAAAAACTCTGTGATTTTGCCCGGAATGGTGGTACGGTCGTGGTTACATACTGGACCGGTGTGGTGGATGAAAGCGATTTGTGCCGTCTGGGTGACACGCCCTACGGCCTGACCGACCTGCTGGGCCTGCGCCGCACTGAGATCGACGGAATGTATGACGGCGAAACCTGCCGCTGCACCCCGATGGACGATTCCACTTTGCCGGAAACGCAGGCTTCGGTCCTATGCGAGGTCGCAAGTCTGAACGACACCGACCCTGCCACACCGCTGAGCGTTTATGCAGAGGACTATTATGCAAACTGCCCGGCGGTGGCTGTCCACTCCTACGGGGAGGGCCGTGCCTATTATCTGGCAAGTCGGTTCGATGAAGCGTTCTATCGCGCATTTTATCGTGCCGCTGTAAAGGAAGTCGGCCTGACCCCGGCCTGGCCGGAGGCACTGCCGGACGGCGTTCTGGCCGCGCGGCGCGGTACGTTCGTCTTTGTACAGAACTGCAATGAACGTCCGGTCGAAGTAGGCGGTGTTGCGCTGAACCGTTACGGAACGGCCGTCTGGAAAAACGGCGAGCAGGTCCTGTAAAAAGTAAAAGTTTCCCCTTTGAGCGTTCTGCCGAAAAAGCAGAACGCTTTTTGTTTGCTTTCATACTTGACAAAGCGGGCTTACCCCGGTATGCTGGGGTGGCGCATTGTTGCGCAGTTCTGTGAAAAGGAGAGGATATCCTGTGGCTGCAAAGGAAACCGAAAAAATGACGATTGAGCAGGTGGCCGATGCGCTTGGCGTTTCTAAAACAACGGTATCGCGTGCACTTTCCGGAAAGGGACGCATCAGCGAGGCGACCCGCGCCAAGGTGTACGCCTATCTAGGACGCACCCGCACCGAGCCTGCCGCCCCGCAGGGCGGCGAAAAGGTGCGCACCAACAACATTGCCATGATCGTGCCACAGCGCTTTATTGCGCTGGATCTGCCCTTTTTGCGCAAGTGCATGGGCGGCATCTGCATCATGGCAGACCAGCGCGGCTATGACCTGATGCTTTGCTACGCCTCCAACACCGAGTATTCGCAGCTGCAGCGGCAGCTGGCCAACCACAAGGTGGACGGCGTGATCCTGACCTACGCCATGGCGGATGATCCCTGCATCGAACTTTTGCGGCAATACGAGACACCTTTTGTGCTCATCGGACGCAGCGAGGACAAGACCATCCCGCAGGCAGACAACGATCAGGTCGCGGCTGCCTGCGAGATGACACGCATCCTTTTGCAGCTGGGCGCCAAACGGATCGCGCTGCTGGTGGGCAGTACCATCTACGCCGTCAACACCGACCGCATACGCGGTTATCTGCGTGGATTCGCGGAATTTGGTGTGCCAGTAGACCAGCGGCTCGTTCATTCCGGTGTGGAATCTGCCGGGCAGACGCTCGATGCACTGGAGGCTGCGCTGGAGCAGAAGGCGGATTGCATCCTTTGCGGCGATGATGAGGTCGCCTTTGAGGTCATGGGGGAGCTGCGGACGCGGCATATCCTCGTGCCCAACGATCTGCGAGTAGCCAGCCTGTACGACAGCTCCATGCTTGCCAGCATTACGCCCTCAGTCTCGGCGGTACAGTACGATGCCGAGCAGCTGGGTAAGACAGCCTGCCGGATGCTGCTGGATCGTCTGGCCGGAAAGGAAACGGTCATGCGGCAGCTGGAAGGTTATCAGGTCATTTTGCGGAATTCTACCAAGTGGAGGGAACGCTCCCACAGCATCAAATAACGCGCTTTTTGTGCCTGCTCCTTTCCCGGAGCGGGCATTTTTGCTCTTTGCATGGGCAAAGGTTGCGCTAAAGTTGCGCACTTTTGCCCATGTATCCTAATTTTACCGTCACTTTTTCCAGTTTCGACTCAACAATACCGTGAATTTCGTCCATTGACGTGAGCAAAAGAATGCGGTATCCTATGGGTACAGAAAAACGGCTGCTGGGATGTGCGCAACTTATAAGCGCAACAAAGAGCAGCCGAAGATTTCAGATTGAGAACGAAGGAGAACTGGATCATGAAAAAGCTGATTTCCCGCCGTAACTTCCTTGCAGCCATGGGCACTGTGGCTGCTGCCGGTGTGCTGACCGCCTGCGGCGGTTCTTCCTCTAGCACTGCTTCCTCTGCTGCCGCTTCCAGTACGGCTGCCTCTGCTGCGGAGAGCTGGGGTGATGTGAAGCTGACCATGTGGGGCGCAGAAGAGGATCAGACCATGCTGCGCGAGATGGCAGATGCTTTCATCGAGCAGAATGCAGATAAGGGCAATGTGACCATTGAGATCGGCGTGCAGTCTGAGTCCAGCGCAAAGGATACCGTTCTGGCTGACCCGGAGTCTGCCGCAGACGTTTTCGCCTTTGCCGATGACCAGCTGAACGAGCTGGTGAACGCCGGTGCGCTGCAGGAAGTGCTGCTGAACCCGGACGACGTGAAGAGCCGCAACCTGCCCGGCTCTGTGGACGCTGCCACCATGAACGACAAGCTTTACGCCTACCCCATGACCGCCGACAACGGCTACTTCCTGTACTACGATGCAAGCGTTCTGAGCGCCGAGGATGTGCAGAGCGTGGACACCATGCTGGAAAAGGCTGCAGCTGCCGGCAAAAAGTTCATGATGAGCGTCAACGACGCATGGTACATTTACAGCTTCTACGCCGGTGCCGGTCTGGTGGCTACGCTGGCAGATGACGGTATCAACACCGTCTGCAACTGGAACGAGGCTCCCGGCGCAGACGTAACGCAGGCCATTCTGGATATCGCCGCAAACCCCGGCTTTAAGTCCGGTGCGGATGCCGACATTGTTTCCGCCATCAAGGACGGCAGCTGCTGCGCCGCCATCTCCGGTACTTGGAACGCCAGCACCGCCGAGGAGGCTTGGGGCGAGGGCTACGCCGCCACGAAGCTGCCAACCTACACCCTGAACGGCGCACAGACCCAGATGGGCTCCTTCTCCGGCTACAAGCTGGTGGGCGTCAACCCCCACAGCGCCAACGTGGGCGTTGCCATGATGCTGGCCGACTTCATCACCAACGAGGACAACCAGAACAAGCGCTTCAACGACCGCAAGCTGGGTCCCTCCAACATCAATGCCAATGCTTCCGAGGCTGTGCAGTCTGCACCCGCCATTGCCGCACTGGCTGAGCAGAGCTCCTACGCTACCCTGCAGCGGGTAGGCGCAAACTACTGGAGCTCCGCCGCAAGTCTGGGCGAGATCCTCGCCTCCGGCGACACGCAGGGCAAGACCACGCAGCAGCTGGTGGATGACGCTGTGGCCGGCATCACCGCACCTGTGGCACAGTAAGTTCCGGTTTTTCCCGGCGGGCACGCAGCAGAATGCGGTGTGCCCGCTTTTTATCGCAATACAAGAAATCGGCGTCAACCTAACATCCTGTTTGCTATAACCCCCTCTGCATACCAAGAAAGGAGTTGACTTCTGTGGCAGAAATGGTCCTTACACCGCCCTTGCGGGCAGATGGCCGGGAGCCGAATTTCCTTCAGAAGTTCGGTCACGCATTTGTTCACGGAGATATTTTTACAAAGCTGTCCCTCTTTGTCTGGGGTCTGGGCTACATTGGCCACGGCCAGCTTATCAAGGCACTGCTGGTAACGCTGGTGCAGGGGCTGGGACTGTATTTTCTGGGCACTTCCGGCATTCCTGCGCTGAAAAAGTTCGGCACGCTGGGCACGGTGCAGATGGAGATGCAGTTCAACCCCCTTACCTTAAAGAACGAGGTCAACAACTACGACAACTCGTTTGCCATCCTGCTGCTCAGCGTGATCGCACTGGTGGTCATTGTAACGCTGATCGCTGCTGCCATGCTGGTGGTGCAGAGCAATTACGCGTTACAGGCGCAGAAGGCCGCTGGCAAAAAGCCCAACAATTTCCGGCAGGATATCACCTTGTACCTGAACGAAAAGTTCTACGTTACCCTGCTCACCCTTCCGGTGCTGGGTGTGGTGGTGTTCACCATCATCCCGCTGTTCATTTTGATCGCTGTTGCCTTTACCAACTACGATCAGCAGCATATGCCTCCCGCCGCCCTGTTTACATGGGTGGGGCTGGCTAACTTTGCTTCTCTGTTTGGCGGGCAGTCGCTGAGCCTGACCTTCAGCTACGCCTTTGGCCGGGTGCTCAGCTGGACGCTGGTGTGGGCCTTCTTTGCCACCTTCACCAACTTCTTCGGCGGCGTATTTCTGGCCATGCTCATCAACAATAAAAAGACCAAGTGCCAAAAGCTCTGGCGCACATTGTTCATGATCACCATTGCGGTGCCGCAGTTCGTCACCCTGCTGCTGGTGCGCAACTTCTTCTCGGACGCCGGCATCTTCAACACCATGATGGCCAATGCAGGTGTGACCGATTTTTTAAAGACCATCGGTCTGCTGGGGCAGAACATGAACCACATTCCCTTCCTGACCGACCAGCACTGGGCAAAGTTCATGATCATCCTCATCAACATCTGGGTGGGCGTGCCCTACCAGATGCTCATTGCCACCGGTGTGCTGATGAATATTCCCACCGATATGCTGGAGGCCTCCACCATTGATGGTGCCTCGCCGTGGCAGAGCTTCATCCACATCAAGCTGCCCTATCTGTTCAGTGTGCAGGGGCCGGCGCTGGTAACGGATTTTGTGCGCAACGTCAACAATTTTAACGTCATCTACCTGCTCACACAGGACGTTTATACCACCAAGGATCAGGCGCTGGCTTCCTCCAGTGCAAAAGAGGTGGATCTGCTGGTCACATGGCTGTTCCGCCTGACGCAGGAGCAGTACAACTACAAGATGGCCGCGGTCATCGGCATTATGGTGTTCATCATCTGTGCCGTGTTCACGCTGGTCTGCTTCCGATTCCTCAATAAAAAGGAGGCGACGTTCTCTTGACACAGACAACTGTTTCTCCGGCACGCCGGGCAGAGACCGCAGCGCAGCTGCGCCGCGGGCGTATCCTCCGCACAGTCCGCAGCATCCTGCGGCATCTGCTGCTGGCCCTGCTGGCAGCTATCTGGCTGGTACCCATTCTGTGGCTTCTGGTCACTTCCTTCTCCACAGACCGAGGCATCAATGTGCGACAGTTCTTCCCGGCCAGTTACACACTGCGCAACTATGTCAACATTCTGTTCCACCCGGACTCTGTGGCGCAGTTCCCGCGCTGGTTTACCAACACCCTTGTGGTGGCCTGTTTCAACTGCGTTATCTCCACCTGCTTTGTGCTGATGGTCGCTTATGCACTGAGCTGCTGCCGCTTCAAGGGGCGCAAGCTGATCCAGAACCTTTCTGTCACCGTCAACCTGTTCCCCGGCGTGCTGGCTATGATCGCCGTCTATTTCGTCCTGAAATATCTGAATCTGACCAACTCCTATGCCGGCCTTATCATGGTCTATGCCGGTTCGTCCGGTCTGGGCTATCTGATCTGCAAGGGCTTCTTTGATACCATCCCCATCTCCCTGCGGGAAGCCGCCAAGCTGGACGGCGCATCCGACGCCCGTGTGTTCTTCCAGGTCGTTCTGCCCATGTCCAAGCCGATCCTGGTCTATACCATCATCAGCTCTTTCATGGTTCCATGGACCGATTTCGTGATGGCAAAAATGATCCTGAATTCGGGCGTCTCTGCCGACTGGACAGTGGCTATCGGCCTGTATAATATGCTGCAAAAGACCCTGATCAACAATTACTTTGCGCTCTTCTGTGCAGGCGGTGTGCTGGTGTCCATCCCCATCTCCATCCTGTTTGTCATCATGCAGAAGTTCTACGTCGAGGGCATCACCTCCGGCGCGGACAAGGGTTAACACGTTATTCTCTTTCTCCTCTTTCTCCTTCACCATAAAAGCAATCCCTACAGTCCTTTTTGTGGCTGTGGGGATTGCTTTTTCTCAATGGCGGCAGGAAAGCAGTTTGTTCATGGTGAACCTCATTTCTATATCAAACGGTGTCTGTTCGGATGTCCTAAACCCTGCCATAAAACCGGTGGTTGATTTGTCCATTGGGCTTTGTTTTGCCCGTCTGCACATTTTTGCACACCTGAATAGCTGGATAACGGTTGCAAAGCATTCCGCTGTATGCAAATAATGCGGTGTGCAAATATGGATCTTGCGATAATACGAATGAATTTGCGTTTCTTCGTACTTTTGAAAAATGGTTCGAATCGTGGGTTTCTTTTTGTTTTCTCACGAAAATCTGCGCCGGAATGTGTGACGGATATGCGACACTCTCAGGGCACACGAAACAGCTTTTTTGAGGCGCTTTGAGGCGTACGGAATAGGCTGTAAAGGAATTCTGCAGAAAAAATCCGCCGGGAAATTTTCGGAATCAATTTTGCATACGGACTCCGATAAAATTTTCAGGCGGATAAGGTACTAGTGTTCTTTTTGGTAACCGAGGATTTGAGCCAGTTCACGGGCATGGCGGAGAAGAGCATCTTTACCATCTTCATTCATACTCCCTCATCATGAATATGGCCTACTCTCACTCGGCCCTTGCCTTTCACAGAAATGTGATGGGCAAGGGTTTTGTTGTTTTAAGGGAAAACGGAAAAATGGTATACTAATTTGTGAAATAATCCGGATTTAAGAATTTCTTATTAATAATGTAAAGAAATCATAAAATTGTCCTGCTGAATTTCGGCACACAGCCGCGACAACAATGCAACATATCCTTGTTGTGGTTCCCTATTTATGGTATAATAAACCATATGATGAGAAAGCTGTCGAAATGAACAGAGTGGAATGATTCTAACGATTTAACGGAAAAGATTCTTAATTTCGCAGACAGGTGTTCTTGGAAAAAGGCAGATAAGCGGGTAGTATGGGGATATTGCGGCAGAAAAAAGCCCATACGCTGAACCGAAAGTGGAAAATAGTCGGGTAAATGTGGCGGAAAGGCAGTGCCTGCAATCATTCAATGGGATATAAGTGCGAGGAGTAAATATATGAATGCGGTTGAAATGGAAAAGCCGGTTGAGATCAACCGGAAAGAAAACCTCAAGAACCACAAATGGTACTGGATCGGACGCAGAACGCAGGACGTGATCCTGTCTTTGGCAGCGCTCGTGGTGCTGTCGCCCTTGATGCTGGTAACGGCGATTGCAATCGTGGTGGACGACCCGTCGGCTGGCCCGATTTTTTCGCAGGTGCGAATTGGACGCAACGGAAAGCCGTTCAAGTTCTATAAGTTCCGTTCCATGTGCGCGAATGCAGAAGCAAAGCTGGATGGCCTTCTGGAAAAAAATGAGATGGATGGCCCTGTCTTCAAAATCAAGGATGATCCCCGCATTACACGCGTGGGTAAGTTCATCCGCAAAACAAGTATTGATGAACTCCCGCAGCTGTGGAACATTCTGAAAGGTGACATGAGCATTGTCGGCCCCCGCCCTGCCCTGCCCCGTGAGGTCGAGCAGTACACGGAGTATGACCGTCAGCGGCTGTATGTGACCCCTGGCCTGAGCTGTTACTGGCAGATCGCACCGCATCGGAACGATTTGTCCTTTGAGGAGTGGATGGCGCTGGATGTCAAGTACGTGAAAGAACGCAGCTTCTGGGTCGATTGGAAAATCATTTTTAAAACGTTCAAGGTGTGCTTACTGGGGCACGGTGAATAAGAGAATATCAAGCCTGCGGTGGATCGTGAGAAACGATCCGCTGTGGGCTTGTTGCTGTTTTATAAAGAAAAGTGAGGAAGACGAAATATGGAAAAGAATTACAAAATTGCTGTGGCCGGAACGGGGGCTGGAGATATAATACGCGGCTGTCATAATAGGGACAAGGGGACGGCAGAGAATGAAAGGCTCCGCGACTCGAAGTTCATATTTTCTTACCCGAAGAATGAACGACTGATCTTTTTGGGTGGCAGC
>ERZ773239.2568-NODE-2568-length-10267-cov-3.201038_pt1 | contig 10267 bp, 8 predicted proteins | sample MGYA00580521_ERZ773239 | MGnify/ENA primary metagenome ERZ773239 (study PRJEB29015, sample SAMEA2737801) | human gut metagenome | biome: human gut; feature: human-associated habitat; material: faeces | place: China | collected 2012 ... | reverse complement strand
GGATCTGTACCTAATCGGAACCAGCGAGCACTCCATGATCGGTAAATTCATCGACAGCATCATCCCGGAGGAGAAACTGCCTCTGACCCTGACCAGCTACTCTCCGTGCTTCCGTAAAGAAAAAGGAGCACACGGCATCGAGGAGCGTGGTGTTTATCGTATCCATCAGTTCGAAAAACAGGAGATGGTTGTTGTCTGCAAACCGGAAGACAGCATGATGTGGTATGACAAACTGTGGAAGAACACCGTAGACCTGTTCCGTTCCATGGATATCCCGGTTCGTACTCTGGAGTGCTGCTCCGGTGACCTGGCTGACCTGAAAGTAAAATCTGTCGATGTTGAGGCATGGTCTCCGCGTCAGAAGAAATACTTCGAGGTAGGAAGCTGCTCCAACCTTGGTGATGCACAGGCAAGACGTCTGAAAATCCGTGTCAACGGCGAGGACGGAAAGAAATACCTGGCACATACCCTGAACAACACCGTAGTTGCTCCGCCGCGTATGCTGATCGCATTCCTGGAGAACAACCTGAATGCAGACGGAACCGTAAGCATTCCGGAAGTTCTTCGTATGTACATGGGCGGAAAAGAGAAACTGGTTCCGAAACACTAATCGCATAAGAAATACAAAGGAATGAGAGGAGGTGTTCTTATGCACGCTTACCTGAAAACCATTGGATTTTCAAAGATCAAGACGACGAAGGAACTCCAGGAGATTCTTCGTGATGTAGTAGAAAACTACGACCGTAAAAAGATTGTGGAAACAGAAGAACACCACCTTTTTGCTGAATTTTCGAAAGAATATGCATATGACTGTGGTATCACGGTCTGTGGGGAAATTGATGAGAACAACCGTTTCCAGATGGAATATTATTATCCCTATTTCGAGGGCGGGCAGATCAGTTCCTACGAGGAGGTATCGGTGGAGCGCCACGTCGATAAGGAATCGTTTGCAGGCGCCTGCGACGATATGCGGCTTGGCATCACGATGATCTTTTATCTGACGCATGCAGCGGAATATCTTGAGATGAAACAGAAAAATGCGCTGCAGCCGCTTCCGCTCCCGCTTTCTGTCTCCGGTCTTGCAGCGGAAGGAACAATTCTGCTTCCGATCCAGAAAGACCCGGAACAGGTCGAGAAGGAGCGCCGCAGCACGCAGCAGAAGAATTCACTGATCTCGGCTGCCAGAAACGGGGATGAGGATGCGATGGAAAGTCTCACCATGGATGATATTGACACATATGCCATGATTTCCCAGCGTCTGACGAAGGAAGATGTCTTTTCTATTGTAGATAGCTTTTTCATGCCGAGCGGTCTCGAATGTGACCAGTACAGCGTGATGGGTGAAATTACGGAGATGAATACAACGAAGAACGCGGTAACGGGCGAGCGGGTGTATGAGCTCGGCCTCGTCTGCAACGATGTGCCGATAGACATCTGTATCAACGAAAAGGATTTATTTGGAGTACCGGAAGTGGGAAGACGTTTCAAAGGCCAGATCTGGCTGCAGGGAATGCTGGAACATCTGTAAGGGAAAAATAAAAAGAGCGAGGACGGAAAAAGAGAAAATTCAGTCCTCGTTCTTTTTTTGCAGATTTTTATAGCGATAAACGGATGTTTACTGGTTCTGCACCAGATTCAGATGCTTACGCACCCGCTCGATCAGCATTTCAAGAGCAACGGTGTTCTGTCCGCCCTCCGGGATGATCACGTCGGCACGGCGCTTGCTCGGCTCTACGAACTGCTCGTGCATCGGTTTTACGGTCGTCAGGTACTGCGTTACAACGCTGTCCAGAGAACGGCCGCGCTCTTTTACATCGCGCAGGATCCGGCGGAGAATCCGCACGTCCGCATCGGTATCGACAAAGACTTTGATGTCCATCAGATCGCAGAGATCCTTCTCAACGAAGAGGAGAATGCCCTCGAGCACGATAACCGGGGCAGGATGGACCAGAATCGTTTTATCCGAGCGGTTATGCATGGCATAATCGTAAACCGGCATCTCGATGGATTTTCCGGCTTTCAGCTCGAGAATGTGCTGGCATAACAGGTCGGTATCAAAGGCATCGGGATGATCGTAATTTAATTTGGCACGCTCCTCAAAAGGAATATCGTCATGGCGTTTGTAATAGTTGTCATGGCGCAGAATGCTCACTTCATCGCGTCCAAAACTTTCTACCAGCTTATCTGCCAGTGTCGTTTTTCCACTGCCGGTTCCTCCGGCAATTCCTATCAGTATCGTATCCATAAGAAACTCCTTTTTATCCGATGATAGCCAGTGTTGCGCTTGTTCCGAGACGGCTTGCGCCGGCATCTACCATAGCCTGTGCCTCGTCTGCGTTGTGGATTCCGCCGGAAGCTTTTACGCCCATATCCGGGCCTACGGTCTTTCTCATCAGGGCAACATCAGCCGCTTTTGCACCGCCGGTAGAAAATCCGGTGGAGGTTTTTACGAAGTCAGCGCCGGCTTCTTTTGCGAGCTCGCACGCTTTTACTTTCTCTTCATCGGTTAAAAGGCAGGTCTCGATGATGACTTTCAGAACGATGTCCTTGCCGCATACTTCTTTTAAGGTCTGGATATCGGAGCGTACGAAGTCGTATTTGCCGTCTTTGAGGGCTCCGACGTTGATGACCATATCAACCTCCTGTGCACCGTCTTCGATGGCTGCACGGGTCTCAAACGCTTTTACACGGGTATCGGACATGCCCAGAGGGAAGCCGACAACGGTGCAGACTTTGACGTCAGATCCTTTGAGCTTTTCAGCAACGAATTTGGTGTAGTACTGGTTGACGCAGACAGAAGCAAAATCATGTGCAAGTGCCTCGTCGCAGATCTTTGCAACCTGTGCTTCGGTTGCGTCTGCTTTTAAAATAGTGTGGTCAAATAATTTGGTGTTCAGCATAATTTTTTCCTTTCTTTGATGAAAAATAAATCAGAATGATAGAGAAAAGGCAGAGCCGAAAAAACACAGTTCGGATTTAACGGCTCTGCCTTTAAAAATTGTAACTATTCAGAGCCACATCTCGATTCCGCTGCGCTGCATCTCGATGTGGCTGCTCGCCATATGAAATTCCAGAGAAAACCGCTCATTCATGCAAGCATGATTCGCAATTTTTTCTTCCATTTCACATGGCTCTGAATAGTTACATATTATCTTGCGCCCTTATCGTATGGAATACCTTCGGCTTTCGGAGCCTGGGAATTCTTGGATGTGAAGGCGAGAATAATCATGGATGCGATAAACGGCATCATGTTGTAAATGTTCTTGGACAGTCCCAGATGGGAGAGGACGGTGGAGTCCGCAATGTTTGCCAGGGAACGGAATACCGCAAAGAATACGGCTGCTCCGGCAATGTGGAACGGTTTCCACTGACCGAAGATCATAACAGCGAGGGCAAGGAATCCGGCACCGGCTACGCCGACTTCGAAGTTCCAGGTGGTAACGGACGGAACGATGTAGGCAAATCCGCCGATACCGCCGAGTGCACCGGAGATGATAACACCGGTGTATCTCCACTGGTATACGTTGATACCAACAGAGTCGGCTGCCTGTGGATGCTCACCGCAGGCACGCAGGCGCAGTCCCCATTTCGTTTTGAAGAGGAACACGTAGCTGCAGATCAGAAGGATGATGCCGATGAACAGGAAGATGTTCACGGTAAATGGTCCGATCTTGTAAATGAAAGCGGCGTTGGTGTAGTTCAGCTTTGCATCCGAGCCGTTGTTGAATGCTTTTACCAGGACGATGGCAATGGCAGTAGCCAGCATGTTCAGCGCGGTTCCGCCGATCGTCTGGTCTGCTTTCAGTGTGATGGCGGAGAAGCCAAGCAGCAGAGAGTAGATCATACCGGATACGGCGCTCGCCAGAATGGAAAGTGCCACAAGTGCAGGAGCCGGGAGGTCCGGGAACAGAACCAGGACGAAGACACCGGCAAGGCCGCCGATCGCCATGATTCCTTCCAGCGCGATGTTGATGACACCGCTTCGCTCGGAGAACATACCGCCCATCGCAACGAGCATCAGAACAACGGCGTACAGTAAGGTAAATTTAATTAAAAGGAACATTATTTCTTCTCCTCCTTTCCGTTGTCTGCATTGGCATTTGCTTTCTGCTCTTTTTTGCTCTTGAACAGGTTTGCAACGATGCCCTTGAACAGGGTAACGAATGCGCAAAGGTAAATGATAACGGCAACGATCAGGTCCGCGATCTCCGGCTGATAATATTTCGTAGGCAGGTAAGCACCGCCGACAGAAATATGAGCAACGAAGAGAGCAGCGAAGATAACGCCGATCGGGTTGCTAAGTGCAAGAAGCGCAACCGGGATACCATTAAATCCGATGGCCGGGAGTGCTGTCGATACCTGCGGGTTCCACTCGGATGCACCGGAGAGGAAGTAGAGGCCTGCACCGATTCCGGCAAGCGCACCTGCGATGGTCATGGAGAGAACAACGTTTCTCTTCTCGTTGATGCCGGCGTATTTGGCAGCATCCTTATTGAATCCGCAGGCTTTCAGCTCATAGCCGAAGGTTGTTTTGTTCAGAACGATGTAGATGATGACCGCAATGGCAATCGCAATGAAAATCGCAATCGTTGTGGAACTGGTACGGAAAATGGAGTTCATGCCGCAGTCCGGAATCAGGGATTTCGGAGAAGCGGAGCTTAATTTGTAAGTACGTGTGGTCTTCTGATCATACATGTCCGGGATGGTGTTGTACATCAGCTCATTGACAAGATAAAGACCAATCCAGTTGAACATGATGGAAGTAATAACTTCATTTACGTTGAAGTATGCTTTGAAGATACCAGGAACTGCTCCCCAGATGGCTCCGCAGACCATAGCAGCCAGAAGGCATACATACCATGGCATGTGGAGGATGATGGCAAAATACAGGGCGCCGAAGACACCGACGGTGTACTGTCCGGCAGCACCGATGTTGAACAGACCTGTTTTAAAAGCAAATGCAACCGAAAGTCCGGTCATAATCAGGGGAGCGGACTGAGCGATTTCACTTCCGATTCCCTTCGGCTTTAAGTAAAAGCCGCCTTTGATGATTCGTGTAAATCCATCCACTGCGTTCTCCGCGTTGATGCAGTATAAAATGATAAATCCCACAAGAAGACCGATCACAATACATACAAGAGAAGCGACAATGGACAGAAGAGCGTTTTTCGTTTTTTCGTTCATGCTTTTCTTACCTCTCTTTTATACTTCTTCGGGAACCGGATCCCGTTTTGCACCTGCCATGTAGAGACCGAGTTCTTCGACAGAAACAGTTTTCGGATCCAGCTGGCCGACCAGCTCTCCTTCGTACATAACAAGAATACGGTCGGAAACATCCATAACCTCATCCAGTTCCAGAGAAACCAGAAGAACGGCTTTTCCCTTGTCGCGCTGTGCAACGAGCTGGCTGTGAATGTATTCGATGGCTCCGACATCAAGACCACGGGTAGGCTGTACCGCAACGAGAAGATCAGGATCTTTGTCGATCTCACGCGCGATGATCGCTTTCTGCTGGTTTCCGCCGGACATGCTGCGGGTGATGGTCACAGGACCCTGGCCGCTGCGGACATCGTACTGCTCGATCAGGCGCTCGGCATATTCGCGCACGGCTTTTGATTTGATAAAGCCGAAGGATTCAAATTCCGGCTGCCAGTAACGCTGCAGCACCATGTTCTGCTCGATGGAGTAATCCAGCACGAGGCCGTGTTTATGGCGGTCCTCCGGGATGTGGCTCATGCCCATCTTGGAGCGGTCGCGGATGGAAGCTTTCGTGATGTCCTGTCCGTTGAACAGAATTTTACCGCCGGATACTTTTTCCAGTCCCGTGAGGCCCTGAACGAACTCGGACTGGCCGTTTCCATCGATACCTGCGATGCAGACAATCTCGCCTTTTCTTACATTAAAGGAAACATCTTTGACGGCGTTGTTTCCGTGCACCTTGCTCGGTACGGTCATGTGCTCTACTTTCAGAACGGTGTCGCCCGGTTTTGACGGCTTTTTGTTGACGGAGAAGCTGACGTTTCTTCCGACCATCATGCGGGAGAGCTCTTCTTTGGAAGTTTCGCTGATGTTGACGGTTCCGATGTATTTTCCTTTGCGGAGAATCGTACAGCGGTCGGCAACTTCCATGATCTCGTTGAGTTTATGGGTGATGAAGAGGATGGATTTTCCTTCTTTTGCGAGGTTCTTCATGATCTTCATCAGCTCGTCGATTTCCTGCGGCGTCAGAACCGCGGTCGGCTCGTCGAAGATCAGGACTTCGTTGTCACGGTAGAGCATTTTCAGAATTTCGGTACGCTGCTGCATGCCGACGGTGATATCCGAGATCAGAGCGTCCGGATCGACCATCAGACCGTATTTCTCGCTCAGTTCCATGACTTTTGCACGGGCATTCTTTTTCTCGAGGAAAAGGCCTTTGGTCGGCTCTACGCCGAGGATGATGTTGTCGAGAACCGAGAAACATTCGACCAGCTTAAAGTGCTGGTGCACCATACCGATGTTGAGATCATTGGCGTCGTTCGGCGTGTTGATATGGACTTCCTGCCCATTCTTCTTGATGATTCCGGAGGTAGGCTGATACAGACCAAAAAGAATACTCATCAGGGTTGATTTTCCTGCACCGTTTTCTCCAAGCAGAGCATGGATTTCTCCTTTTTTGAGCTGTAACGTAATGTTGTCGTTCGCCTTGATACCCGGGAATTCTTTGGTGATGTTCAACATCTCAATAATGTACTCATTTTCCATATACATATTCCCTTTCAAGCATGGTTTTGCAGGACTGCCGAAGCTATGGAAAATAAGGCAGAACTGCGGGCTTTCATTATGTCTAGTATAGCATTTTGCATGGCAGAAAAAAAGGGGAAGAGAAATAATATTCTCTTCCCCAAAAGGCATATTGTTACAGAAACAGTATGCACATTAGCTGATGTAATCAACGGTTACGTGAGAACCTACTTCCGGCTGATTTTCTGTATCGCTGGAGATTTCGATGGAACCATCGCGGATACCAGCCAGTACAGTTTCATACTGATCCTGTGTGAAGGTTGTGAATCCCCAGGATTCGGAATCGGTAGGAAGGCCGATGTAATCTCCGTCTTTCAGTCCAAGCTGCTGAGCAGTTCCGCCAAGTTCAGAGAAGTTTCCGCTGAAGTAGGAATCCAGAGCGTTGTTGATGGCGCTTGGAAGACCTTTCATAGCGGAAGTCAGGCAGCGCTCGCCGATTTTGGAACGCTGGTCAACGTCTACACCAATAACTTTTCCGTCGTGTGTCTCAGCTGCATCCAGAGCAGATGTCCAGATACCGCCGCCGCAGGCGAATACAACCTGTGTTCCGTCTGCATACCAGCCCTCCATACGGGCGGTGATGGAGTCATCGCCGTAGAACTGGCCGCCATAGTAATATTTTACGTTTACATCTACGCCGTCTTCTTCAGCAGCAGCGTTGATACCCTGTACATAACCGTAACCGAAACGGATAACGGCCGGAACAGCGATACCGCCGAGGAAACCAAGGCTTGTGTAGCCGTCTTTTACTGCAGCGTATCCAGCCAGGTAGCCGGCCTGCTCTTCTTCGAAGGAGCAGATGTACACGTTCTTTCCGAGATCAACAGCTTTGCCGTTTTTTACAATATCACCTTCGGTAACATCGACTGCGATGAAGGTTACATCCGGATAGGTGTCCTGCTCTTCAGCGATGGCAGGTCCGAACAGGTAACCTGGCATTACAACAACGGTAGCACCCTCGGAAACAGCAAGATCGATGGAGTTGATACGCTCTTCATCGGTATCCTCTGCCGGTTTGTAGTACTCGTACTCTACGCCGTTTGCATCGCCGTAGGCGCATACAGTTTCCCAGGTGATCTGGTTGAAGGATTCGTCGGTGATATCTCCGGAGTCTGTGATCATGGCAATTTTCTCACCTGCGGCGTCTTTTTTTTCTCCATCTGTGGAAGCAGAAGCGGAAGTTGCGCTGGTGGAATCGGCGCCTGTGGATGCGTCGGAGGAAGAGGATCCGTTGGAGGAACCGCATCCTGCGAGTGCAGCAGTTGTCATGGCGGCTGCAAGCAGTAAGCTAACTACTTTCTTTTTCATAATAGTATTCTCCTTTCAAGAGGTACAGCGTTTTTGCGTGTATGGCTACATTATAATATAAAAGAAAAAAGTATGTCAAGCAAAGGAAAAACTGCGTGAAATCCACTAATTATCTGCATGCGAGCCGGAAATTCTTCGGATAATGGCGTTGGATCTTGCATAAATTTCTTCCGGGTCAAAGCCGATGCGGAATTCGCCGTTTTCGTAGAGAATTTGACCGTTTACCATGGTAAGCTTTACGTTCTGTTTGCTGCCGCTGTAAACGAGGTTTTTGATCAGATTATTTTCCGGCTGCATGTTAGGCTGGTGCAGATCAATCATGACGAGATCCGCCTTTTTGCCAACGGCGAGACGGTCACAGTCATCGATCTGCATCGCGTGTGCGCCGCCTGCGGTTGCCATGTAGAGTATCGCATCAGCCGGGATTCCTGCGGCGTCCATCTCACGGACTTTGGAAAGACCGGTGGTCAGGAACATTTCGCGGAACATGTCGAGGCAGTTGTTGCTGGCCGGTCCGTCGGTGCCGATGGCGAGGTTGATGCCGTTATCGTAAAAACGCTTCAGCGGGCAGATGCCGGAGGCGAGCTTCAGGTTTGAGGAGGGATTGGTAACGGCCGTCAGTTTCCGGTCACGGAAGATCTCAAAATCGCGGTCCTCCATCCAGATGCAGTGGTAGCCGCCGCCTCCGTACTGGAACATGCCTAAGCGTTCCATCAGCTGTGTCGGGGTGAGTCCCCAGCGCTCTTTACAGCCCTCGACTTCGCTTTTTGTTTCGGCGTTGTGTGTCCAGACAGGGGAATGGTATTTTTCGGCGAGTTTGGCAACGGCTTCAAGAAGCGGGCCGCCGGTCGTATATTCGGCGTGGAAACCGAGCAGATACGAGGTGCGGTCGGAGAGTTCGTTGACATAGTTATACATCTCTTCGAGAATTTCCGGGCTGTCGACGAAGTTGTTGAGACCGCTGGTAAGAACGGTGCGGAATCCGGTGTCGACCGTGGCAGCGATGCTGTTTTTCTGCTGGATGTACATGTCGAAATTGGAGGTGATGCCGCTCGTCAGATATTCCATGATGCCGAGGATATTGAGCCAGTAAACGTCGTCCCCGGCGAGCTTTGCCTCGTTCGGGAAGACCTGGCGCTCGAGCCATTCGTGGAGCGGGAGATCGTCCGCGTAGGAGCGGAGGAAGGTCATCGGGGTGTGCGTGTGTGCGTTTTTAAAGCCCGGGATCAGGAGATTGCCGCGGGCGTCAATTTCGCGGTCGAAGACAGTGGTCTCTGCGGCATCTGGATCTGCTTTTCTACCAGGTCCGATATAGGTGATGGTGTCGCCGGTGACATGAAGTTCGTCTTCGGCGATGGAAAAATGGTTTTCAGCGTCGAGTACGAGAATTTTGGCGTTGTAAAAACGTGTATTCAAAAAAGATCTCTCCTTTATTTTACGTGCTGTTTTCAGCGGCCGGGGCCTGTTTTTTTGACAGACCCCGGCCGCTGTGTGTTTACAGTGTCTTTGCGATGCCCTGAATCGTTGCGGCAACGAGTTTTTTGAACTGCGGTGCAACCATGTCAGCTGCCTCCTGAACTTCCGCATGGCACAGAGGCTGCGGGGAGATGCCGGCGGCAAGATTGGTAATGCAGGAAATACCGATGACGCGCATGCCCATATGGCGTGCAGCGATGGCTTCGCAGGCGGTGCTCATGCCGACCGCGTCTGCGCCGAGGGTGCGGCACATGGCGATTTCCTGCGGGGACTCGTACTGCGGGCCGGTGAGCTGCAGATAAACGCCTTCCATCAGGTCGATATCAAGGCAGGCTGCGGCTTTCCGTGCGATTTTCTGGAATTCAAGGTCGTAGATCTGGCTCATATCCGGGAAACGGGTGCCGAGCTCGTCGATGTTCGGTCCGATAAGCGGAGATGGAACGAAGCAGGCGATCTGGCCGTTTAACAGCATCAGAGAGCCTGGTTTTGTGCCCTGTTTGATGCCGCCGGCGGCGTTGGTTAAGAACAGTGCTTTTGCGCCCATCAGCTTCATGAGGCGGGTCGGGAGAACGACGTCGGTCATCGGATAGCCTTCATAATAATGAACGCGGCCCTGCATGCAGACAACCGGCACATCGCCGACGTAGCCGAAGATAAAACGGCCCGCGTGGCCCGGAACAGTGGAAACCGGGAAGCCTTC
>ERZ773239.2567-NODE-2567-length-10270-cov-4.593049_pt1 | contig 10270 bp, 8 predicted proteins | sample MGYA00580521_ERZ773239 | MGnify/ENA primary metagenome ERZ773239 (study PRJEB29015, sample SAMEA2737801) | human gut metagenome | biome: human gut; feature: human-associated habitat; material: faeces | place: China | collected 2012 ... | reverse complement strand
ATGGCAATGGTAGAAGCCAGATTGGACTGAATCTGCATGCTCTCCTCCGGTCCCATAAAGATCTTGTGTCCGTCAATATGGGAGCGGAAGGTTACACCCTCTTCCTTGATCTTTCGAAGACCGGAAAGGGAAAATACCTGAAAGCCGCCGGAATCGGTTAAGATCGGCTTATCCCAGTTCATGAACTTATGAAGTCCGCCAAACTGCTTGATCAGCTTGTCGCCGGTCCGCACATGCAGGTGGTAGGTGTTGGACAGCTCCACCTGAGTGCCGATCTGGCGCAGGTCATCGGTGGAAACCGCGCCCTTAATGGCGGCCACCGTGCCTACATTCATGAAAACCGGAGTCTGGATGGTGCCGTGCACGGTCTCAACCTCAGCGCGCTTGGCCCGTCCGTCCGTTGTGATCAGTTTATATTTCATAATTATTTCTCAGCCTTTTTCTGTTTTCTGGTAGTCAGGACATACCAGAGAGCACCGGTCACGCATACGGAAGAATAGGTTCCGCAGACGATACCAACCATAAGCGGCAGGGCGAACTCACGGATGGAGGATACGCCCAGAAGGAACAGAACGAATACCATGATGAAGGTAGTCAGGGAAGTATTGATGCTTCTGGTAAAGGTCTGGGTGATACTTAAGTTTACGATCTCTTCCAGTGTCTGCTTGCTGCCTGCCTTCTTCAGTGCCAGGTTCTCACGGATACGGTCGAAGATAACGATCGTCGCGTTGATGGAGTAACCTACAATGGTCAGCATACATGCGATGAAGGTGGAGCCAACCGACCACTTCGCCAGGGAGTAGAAGGTAACAACAACCAGAACATCGTGTACAAGAGCCAGGATTGCGCTGGCTGCAAAGCGGATATCCTTAAAGCGGAACCAGATGTACAGCAGCATCAGAACTGTTGCAATGGTCACAGCCCATACGGCATCCTTCTTCATCTCGGTGCTGACTGCGCCGGAAATGCTCTCTGCGGTGATCTTCTCAGCGTCAACACCAAAATTCTCAACCATGGCATCCTCTAACTGCTGTCTCTGCTCTACGTCCAGAGTCTTGGTCTTGATGATAACCTCGTTGGTACCGGCAACCTTCTGGGTCTGAACGTCTGCGTCACCAGTAATCTTGGAGACAACCGGAACAACCTTTGCGGAAATATCATCCAGGCTCATATCCTCATTGAAGGTGACGTTGGTGGAGGTACCGCCGGTGAAATCCATGCCATAGTTTAAGACGTAGCCGGTCTGGCCCTTGTGCAGAGCCATGCCTGCCCAGCCTGCCACGATGACAGCGATGGAAAGGATGAAGCAGATATTCTTCTTTCCGAGGAAGTTGATGATCTTTCCGTCCTTCTTGGTTCCATAGAATTTCGGATCCTCAAAGCCTACCGCATACAGGGCATACAGTGCGCCCTTGGTGATGAACAGCGCGGTAAACATGGAAAGCACGATACCGATCGCCAGCGTGCTTGCGAAGCCCTTAACGGTACCTGAACCACGGAAGTACAGGACTGCAGCAGCAATCAGGGTAGTGATGTTTCCATCCAGAATTGCAGACAGTGCCTTGGAGAAACCTGCCTTGATCGCGGATTTTACGCTGTGTCCGAGACCGATTTCCTCCTTGATACGAGTGAAGATGATAACGTTCGCATCCACCGCCATACCAACGGAAAGGATGATACCGGCTACGCCCGGAAGCGTCAGCGTAATATCAAATGCAGTCAGCATGATGAGTACCAGGCCAACATACAGAGCCAGGGCAATGACAGCAGCCACACCCGGGATAAGGTAAAGCACCATCATGAATACGGCAACGATCGCAAAACCGATGGCACCTGCCTTTAAGCTGGTGGAGATAGCCTGCTGGCCAAGCTGTGCTCCGACTACGTTAGAACGCAGCTCCTGCAGCTCCAGGGAGAGGGAACCGATACGGATGGTTGCCGCCAGGTTCTCAGCCTCGGTATAATCGGTCATGCCATCGATCTGGCACTGGCCTCCGGTAATGGCCTCACGGACCACCGGGTTAGAGTAGATCTGGTTGTCGTAAATGATGGCAATGCGCTTGCCTACGTTTGCGGAAGTCGCGTCAGCGAATGCCTTGGTTCCTTCCTCAGTGAAGGTCAGGCTTACCACATAGGATTTCTGACCATTCTGCTCGATGATTCCCGCTTTTGCGGAAGCCACCTGGTCACCGGTTAAAATGGTCTTACCGGTCTCATCGGTAAAGATCAGGGAACCCGGCTTGCCGAGTTCTTCCAGAATTGCGTTTGCATCGGAAACACCCGGAATATCAATGTTGATCCGGTCACTTCCCTCCTGGTACACAACAGCCTCGGTACTGTAGTTCTGTACACGCTGCTGCAGCTTGTAAATGGTATCGGACATTTCTTCCGATGTCGGATTCTCATCTACTGCCTGATACGTGATGCTGACACCGCCGGCCAGGTCAAGACCCAGCTTGATATCATCCATGGTATCATAGCCGAAGAATCCGAACAGTCCTACTGCGAACAGCAGGACCAGCAGGCCCAGTAAGCCTTTTACTTTGCTGTTCTTCATCTTATTTCTCCTTTTATTCTTCGTCGGCAAGAGCCGCCTTAATCATGATCGCACACTCGATACGCTTTTTCTGCATCTCGCATCCGATCTCATAAGCATCGGTAATGGTTCCGTGGAAGTTGTAGGAATTGGCTGCACAGCCGCCGCTGCAGTAGAATCTTGCAAAGCAGTCTCTGCACTTTTCTTTTGCGTAGACGTTGCAGAGCTTGAACTCATCCCGGATATCCGTTCTGGTAATTCCGGTGTCTACATTGCCCATCAGGAAATCCTCCTGGCCCACAAACTGATGGCATGGATAGAAATCGCCCCACGGGGTAACTGCCAGGTACTCCGTACCTGATCCGCATCCGGAAAGACGTTTTGCCACACACGGTCCCTGGTTTAAATCAATCATGAAATGGAAGAAATTGAATCCTCTTCCCTCTTTTTTGCGCTTGATATACTCAACTGCCAGCTTGTCATACTCCTCCATGATCTTCGGAAGATCTTCCTTCCGGATCGCGTACGGCTCATCCTCCGCTCCGACTACCGGCTCGATGGACATCTGGTCAAATCCAAGATCTGCGAAATGCTTCACATCCTCAGAGAAATCCAGATTGTTGCGGGTAAAGGTACCGCGGACATAGTAATCCTTGCCTGCGCGGCTCTTCGCGAACTTCTGGAACTTCGGAACGGTGATCTCATAACTGCTGCCGTGACCGTTTCTGGTAGGACGCATGTAGTCATTGACTTCCTTACGTCCGTCCAGGCTCATGACTACATTGCTCATCTCACGGTTACAGAAGTCCATGATCTCATCGTTTAACAGCACACCGTTGGTGGTGATGGTAAAGCGGAAATGCTTGTTGTTCGGCTCCTCCAGAGAACGGCCATACTCAACCAGCTGCTTTACCACTTCCCAGTTCATAAGCGGCTCGCCGCCGAAAAAGTCAACCTCCAGGTTGTGGCGGTTACCGGAATTGGCTACCAGGAAATCCAGTGCCTTTTTACCTACTTCAAAGCTCATGAGAGCACGGCGTCCGTGATACTCACCCTCTTCCGCAAAGCAGTACTTGCAGCCCAGGTTACAATCATGGGCAATGTGCAGGCAGAGTGCCTTCACAACTGTCTTTCTCGCCTTGAAATCTGTCACATAAGTCTGGTAAATATCCTTCGTGTACAGCTCCTCTGCGTTGATCAGCTCCTGAACCTCGTCCAGGGCCTCTTTTACATCTTCAGCCGGGTAGGTCTTGGAAAGCTCAGCCTCTGCATTCTTTCTTGCGGTTTCCGGAATCTGCACCGGGGACATCACCTCTCCGATGACCGGCTCTAACAGCGCAACCGCATCGTAAACTACATCGTCTACTACATGGACAGAGCCGCTGGCAATGTCCATGACAATATTATATCCGTTATTTTTATACTGATGAATCACTCAAAATCTCCTTTTTAATCAAGTCCCTAACACACACATAGGCAGACGCAGATAAAAGTCCCTGTTTTTCAGAACCCTTATCCACCTCTGCCATCTTTTACCGTGTAACTATTCCAGTTTTACAGAAACTATTGTTATAATTATCTGTTTGCGTTCTCGCAGCTCTGGTTGCCAACGGTGCAGGAAGTCTTGCATGCAGACTGACAGGAAGTCTGGCACTCGCCGCATCCGCCCTTCTTCATGGACTCCTTCAGAGTTTTATTGTTTAAAGTCTTTACATGTTTCATGATATCTGCCTCCTCTGTTTTTGTTGCTCTCTGCCGCCCTTTTGCTGAGTCTGACCCGAAAAGGCCGCAATCGCATATTTTCGCGTTGATTATACCATATACAGGGAGTGTCCGCAAGTTAAAGTTTCCAGGCAGTTAACGCTTGTTTTCCTGAATCCCGGCCTGTTTTAATACATTCTCCAGACGTTCGAGGTCTGTTCGGGAAACCTTGCTGCTTTTTCTTAAAACCACCAGTGTTTCTGAGAAAATTTCCGGAGCTCTGCCATGAAACTCAGGAAGACCCTTTTTCCCGGCAAATTCCAACGATGCGGTAAAGCAGCCCACGTTCATCTCCGTCGGATCTTCCTTCGCTTTTAACGCATACTGCATCTCCCAGTACGGGTGAAGGCCCTTAAAGGCCCGGATCGCATAGACCGCCGCCGCAAAATCCAGAAGAAACGCAGCGCCGGCAACCGGAAGTTCCCGTATGCTTAAGAAAAACACCGCGAACAGAATGACCGAGAGAAGAATGAAAAAGTAACAGGTAAAAATATTTTTCCGGTTCTTCTCATATTCCTTTTCCACAATCACCTGATAATCTGAATATTTCATGCTGTTCCGGCTCCTTTTCCTTTTTTATGCGAAATCCGCCTGGCAGTAAACGCACTCACCATCCTTGAATGTCATCTGTGGAACAAATACCTGATGTCCGGTAAAGGTGTGCTCTGCAAGGTCTGTATACTGCATTTCTTTTTCCTTATGCTTTAAGATTACGACATCTGCTGTGGTACCCTCTGCCATGGATGCCAGCTCCGGCATGCCGATGAGCTCAGCCGGCTTCTTTGTCGCGCAGTCCAGCACATCCATCCAGTCCATGCCAAAGTCTACGAACTTGGATAAGATACGCGGCAGGGAGTGTAACGGCTGAAGGAAACAGCTGGAAGAATTGATATCACTGCTGATCACATCCGGCACAAAGCCCTGTTTGATGGATGCCTGGCATACTTCCAGATCGAAGTTGCTTCTTCCGTTGCAGGCGTCAAAGAGAACACCGCGCGCTCTTGCCTCTAACAGGCCTGCAAGCACATTGCCGTCTTCGCCGATGCAGGTATGATCCTTGCCTTGGTAAATATGGCAGATCACATCACCCGGACGCAGCCAGGATGCCAGCTGGTCCAGGCCCACCGGACAGTCCGTTACATGAACAACCACTCTTGTTCCAGCCTTCTCCGCAATCTCAACGGTACGGCGGACGGAAGCTTCTACCTTGTCTGCCTCAATGATGCCATGGGAAATTCTGGTTTTCAGTCCAACCAGGTTGTCCGGATACTTCTTAAAGAATTCCACAATTTTTTTCTCATCCATCAGTGCCGGATCCAGATTCTCCGGATACTGGTTGTTGGACTGTCCGCCGGACGCTGCCAGCAGTAAATTCAGAAAACGCACCTGGGAGTTGGCTACGATGGTGCGGTAGATATGCTCATACATTCCGGTTCCGGCAGTTCCGCCGTCTACCACAGTCGTAATACCGCTGCAGAAAGATACAACATCTGCCTGCACACCGCCTTCGGAAGCGCCGCGCATATAATGTACATGATAGTCGATCAGGCCGCTGGTAACAATGCAGCCCTCCGCATCAATAACCTGACGGTACTGATAGTTTTCTGAAGGCGCAGCGAGCTTTCCATCCACAAGGGCAATGTCTCCCTTCCAGGTCTTATGCTGTGCCGGATCATATATTGTTCCGTTCTTGATCAAAAAATCCATGTTTTATCCTCCAACGCTTTCCTATTTGCTTGTCTCTTATATATCTGCTCTTTCTAAAAGGGAGAGGCATTTCTGCCTCTCCGCTTGAAATCTGATGATTGAACTATCGGTATTACTTTCTTGCTGCATCAACTGCATCCAGGAAGCCCTGTACAACGTCATCGCCAAGGTCTTCCTTAACCATGTCGTATACAACCTGTGCTTTATCTCTTAATACAGCCAGATCATCATCGCTGAACTGTACGATCTCGCATCCTGCATCCTCAACAGTCTTCTTATCCTGCTCGATGGATTCACTTGCAACGCCCTTAGCATACTCAGCAGCCTCAGCAGCACACTCGTCTAACAGGGCTTTGGTGTTGTCCGGAAGGCTCTGGTACAGATCGTTGTTCATGAAGAATACGATAATGTGGCCTACATGGTTGGTCTCAACAACGTATTTCTGAACTTCCTGCAGGTTGTTACCAACGATGTTCATGTACGGGTTCTCCTGTCCATCAACAGTACCCTGCTGAAGTCCCATGAACAGCTCATTGAACTGCATCGGAACTGCGGATGCGCCGATTGCGTTCCAGTATGCGATGTGGTATTTGTTGGTCATAACACGGATCTTCTGGCCAGCCAGATCTGCAACAGATTTGGTCGGAACGTTGGTGGTCAACTCACGGAAACCAGCGTCAGAGAAAGCAAGCATATGGATACCGGATGCCTCACAGTAATCGTTGATCTGCTTCTTTGCATAATCGCCTTCCAGGAAGTTTCTCATATGGTCAATGTTATCGAATACATTCGGCATATCGAACAGAGCCATCTCTTTTACGAAGTCAGTCAGATCAGCGGTCATACCGGTGACCATCTCGATAGAACCGGATACACAGGCCTCATCCTGCTCAGTGGTGTTTGCCAGCTGTCCGCCCGGATACAGCTCGATATTGATGCTGCCGTTGGATTTTTCTTTTACCAGGTTTGCGAAGTACTCAACCATCTTATAGTTGGTGGTAGTCTCAGATACAGTCATAGCCAAGTTCCAGCTGTAATCGCCGTAATCCTCGGAGGTGTCTGCTGCGGTGTCTCCACCCTCTGACTTGGTGTCCGCTGCTGCAGCTGCTGTGGTGTCTGCAGTGGTGGAAGAGCTGGAATTTCCGGAGGAACATGCTACCAGGCTCATTGCCATGGTTCCTGCAAGTAACATAGATAACGCTTTCTTCATAATAGTCTTCTCCTTTTTAATATGTAAATATTATACTTTCCCTTTTGTTTCGTATTATCCAAGGATGGATGGAAGCCATAAGCTCAGTCCCGGAACAAATACGATGAGTGCCAGACATACCAGGAACGCGATCAAGAACGGAACCGTTGCCTTAGCAAGATTCAATAACGGGATCTTGGTCATGCCGGAAGCAACGAACAGGTTGATGCCCATTGGCGGGGTAACCATGCCCATTGCCAGGTTACAGGTCATGAAGATACCAAGGTGAACCGGATTAATGCCCAGTGCATTTGCGATTGGGAGCATAATCGGGGTCAAGATCATGATGTTCGGGATGTTATCAATGATCATACCACAGACGATCATGATCAGGTTCATTAACAGAAGAATCAGAATCTTGTTGTCTGTTACGGACAGTACCATCTTGGAAATGGACTGCGGGTACTTCAGCAGAGTCATGGTTCTTGCAAATGCGGATGCTGCTGCAATTACGAACAGAATGTTAACATAGGTCTTGGAACCTGCCAGGAAGATCTTCGGGATTTCACGGATCTTGATGCTCTTGTAAACCAGAATGCATACCAAGAAACCGTAGATAACGGAGATAACAGCTGCTTCAGTCGGAGAGCAAATACCAGAGTAGATACATCCAAGGATGATAACCGGAGTCATCAGGGCGAAAAAGCTTTCCTTGAATAACTTCAGGAATCCTTTTTCGCGGATCTTGTTGTAGTTCTCCTGCAGTTTTTCTTTGTCCTCACCGTTCTTTTTGCAGTAGTACCAGCAGTATCCCATCAGGAAGAAACCAATCAGACATCCAGGAATGATACCTGCGATGAACAGGGCAGACGGTGAAGCGTTTGCCGCTGCGGAATATACAATGTAGGAAATAGACGGCGGGATGATAACACCCAGCGCTCCGGCTACCGTAACGATTGCTGTGGAGAATACCACATCATATCCCATGTTTACCAGGAATGGAATGGTCATGGAACCCACTGCAGATACAGTTGCCGGTGCGGAACCGGAAATTGCTGCGTAGAACATACAGGTTACAACCACTGCACACGGGAAACCTGCGGTCTTGTTGCCGATGAAATATCCGAAGAACTCAAAGAGCTGTTTGGAAATACCTCCCTCTGCCATGATCATGCCGGAAACCATAAACAGCGGCACTGCTAACAGAGTGAAGCTGTTCATACCGGAGAACATTGCTCTGGCTACATCGATTGCTCCGTAATTCAGTGTTCCCATCATCCCTGGAAGGATTGCCATCAGTCCGAATACGGCACCAACCGGAAGACTGATTACCAGGAAAATTGCAAGAAGAATAAAGAATAATCCGATTGTCATTGTTCTTTCTCCTTTCCAGTCACATCAAGAAATACTACCTGAACTGCTCTGAGTACAGCCAGTACAAAGCAGATGGTCATAATCCAGTAGAAGTTTGCTACTGGAATCTGTAAAGCCGGGCTGCGCTGTCCGGTCTTTGCGGTAACAGCAATCAGATCAAATCCGCCCTTTACCAGAAGTACAGTGAACGCACCCACGATTACCGTACATACAATGGTGATGATCTTCTGCACCGGTTTGCTGAGCATGGTGGTAAAAGTATCCACACGGATCATAGATCTGTTCCGGATTGTTGCCGGCAAGGAAAGAAATGCGCTGATTGCCAGGCAGTAACAGCAGACCTCATCCGACCAGCTTAACGCATTATTGAAGCAATAACGCATCACAACATTTGTGAATGAAAGGACTGTCATAATTGCCAGTAACACAGACATACAGCAGATTTCAAAATTCTTGTCGAGCCATTTTAAAGCTACCATTTTTTCCCCTCCTTAAGTAGTATTAAAACTGCTTTTTCTCACTTGACTGCATTCTATCATGCGAGTTAAAATAAGTAAAACAGCTAATAACGATACAGTCCAGAAGTTTTTCTTCTTTTTTGTTCATCTTATGAAAATATATTGAGAATTTTTGTGCATCTTGTCTGAAAACAGATCATATTGTAGCATTTGCCAGAAACTTTCAGGAGGGAATTTATTATGAACTTTAAAATACTGGAATACATTGTCGCGATCGCAGAAACCGGAAATGTCACCAAGGCAGCTGAACGCCTGTTCATCTCACAGTCCGGCTTAAACCAGCAGCTTATCAAGCTCGAAACAGAGCTTGGCACCCCTCTCTTTCACCGCTCCAAAAAAGAAATGCGCCCGACTCATGCCGGGCGTATTTATATCGAAAACGCAAGACGAATTTTAAAGATGGCACAGAACTGCGTCAGCCAGATCAATGATCTGTCCGACAATCCCCGCGGCACCATTTCCTTTGGACTTCCCTATGAGCACGGAGCTGACCTATTCATTAATATTGCAAAGGATTTCAGCCATGCTTTTCCCAACGTAGCCATCACTCTGACTGAGCAAAATGTACGGGAGATGGAGGAAAATGTCCAGACTGACCGGCTAGATCTGGCCTTTGTCATGATAAAAGACAAGCCTTCTTCCCGCCATTTTGACTATGTACACCTCTGCACGGAACGGCTGGTTCTCGGCATTCCGCGTAAACATCCCATGGCACAATATGCCGCCCCCACGGGGAAACCATTAAACACAATGGACTTAAAACACTTTAAAAATGATCCCTTTGCCTTCATGTTCTCCGGTTCCACTATGCGAAACGTCATTGATCCGCTGTTTGAGGATGCTGGATATCTCCCGAAGATCCGCTACGAAACCCATATGAACAATGTGCTGTACCGACTGGTCAGCAACGGACTGTGCTGCACCATTATGCCACAGTCCTATGTACAAAATGGCAGCGGCTCCGTCTGGTTTTATCCGGAACAGGAACCATCCTGGGACTGGTATATCATCTTCTCCAAAGACCGTATGCTGACCTCAGCGGACAGGTACCTGATCCAGCTTTCTCAGAATTATGCACAGAAAATAAAGGATTTCTGGGATCACTACGGTGTCGGCTTTCCGCCTGCTCTTCTGCCAGACACTGACTGCAGATGAAAAATGCGGCCTGCCAGCTTTCCCATCGTG
>ERZ773239.2561-NODE-2561-length-10293-cov-7.651006_pt1 | contig 10293 bp, 16 predicted proteins | sample MGYA00580521_ERZ773239 | MGnify/ENA primary metagenome ERZ773239 (study PRJEB29015, sample SAMEA2737801) | human gut metagenome | biome: human gut; feature: human-associated habitat; material: faeces | place: China | collected 2012 ... | reverse complement strand
TTTTCATCTCTAATTAATATTCACTTTTTAAAAGATCAATTATGCTCATCTCTAAATCATATTTTCATACTCTGCCATTCTATTTTTTAGAATAACATAAGCTATTATTAATGCTACAGCTCCATCAATCCTTTGAGTTGGATTAGTCCCCTTTATTGGTTGAATATTTGCATTAATATCTGTTTTAACTTCTATATTAGTTAAACACCATTTATCAATGCTATTATTGTTATAAATAACTTTATGAGCTTTTAAGTCAGCTTTTAATTCTTTCATAGGAGATGATAGAGTATAAACCCCTTGTCTAACCTTTTCCATTGCATCTTTTCCGAATTCATTTTGATATGCTTGCAATAAACTATCATCTACATGCCAAGGATCATATCCTATCCAAGGTATATAGATGTCATATTTATCTCTCATTTCAATAAACCATTCTAACATATGAAACTTATTAACTTTATTTCCTGGGCAAACTCTTAATAATCCTTGTTTTTCCCATAACTTATATGGTACTTGGTCAACTTCTTTATTAGTTTCTTCTTGGTTTAATTTCTCTTCTGGAATAAAGTACATTGACATAACGTATATATTTTCATCATTAGGCCTCATACATAATAACTTAGCTGCAGATAAATCTGTTGTTTCTGCTAAATCGAATCCACCAATACCATATCTGAATCCCATTTCCTTTATATCAAATGTTGTTTCATTATTAAGTTCATCCCATCTTAACCACGCAGTTGATGAATTTTCAGTCATATTAAAATCCTTAACCATAACTGTAGCTTTAAATGCATCATCTGCCTTAGCCTTATTAACACAATCTCTTAAAAAATCAAATTTCTTTATAGTTCCTAGCCCTGGATTAGCTTTTATCCAACATTCCTCTTTGTCCCACTCGTCTCTATCATCAAGTTCATAAATAAAAGCCAAGAATTTATCATCCTTGACCTTCCCATCTAAAACTTTACATGCATATTCATACTGTGAATCAAATATAGAATTTCTAACAAATCCATTAGTAGTTATACAATTTAGTAAAGGCTGTCTTCTTGCTGACATTGACTGCTTCATTAAATCATATAAATCCCTATTTTTTATTGCTGCTAATTCATCTATAGTGACCATATGAGCATTTAATCCATCTAATCCATTAGTATTACTAGCTAATGCCTTAATTGAACCATAATTAAAATTTATATATAAATCAGATTTTCTTTTCTTGAAATGTTTTGATAAAGATTTTGACTGTTGAATCATCTTGTAACATTCCTGGAATCCTTTATACGCTTGCTCCAATTTTGTAGCAACGTTATATATTTCAGGAGAACCTTCTCCATCACCAATAGCCATAAAAAGTTCATCAGCTGCAAGTTCTGTAGTCTTACCATTTTTTCTGCCTCTAATATCTAAGACTTCATTGTATTGTCTTAAATATGTATCTTTATGAACAAATCCAAATACTGCTTGATGCTTAGCTTTCTGAAATAGCTCTAATTTTAAATTTGCTCCTAATTCACCTTGTGCTTGCTTAATAAAAGTTTCAATGAACTCTATTGGTAAGTTTGCTAACTCTTCATCAAATATATAAGGTTCATATTTTTCAGGATGATGTAATTTATCTACTAGCATAGAGTAAACTTGTTTTATTCTATGACATGCAACTATTTCACCACTCATAATTTTATTATAGTATTCTTCTATATAAGTCATTTCTTAACTTTTCTCCTGTTAAGAAATTCTTTTAACTCATCATTTTCTTCTTTTTGTTCTTCTTCTGGCATATAATCAATTAATTGTTTCATTACATTTGAATATCTTTGAATCATAGTTGAATAAATTTTTGTTTCAGGTCTTTCTCGATTTACAACTTGTGGTCCATTCTCATATAATTCAGTCATTCCATTTTTAAACAAATCTTCTCTTAATTCTTGAAGAGTTAATTTCATAAATGAAGCTTCAGTAACTAGTCCTTCAACAACTTTAACTTTATCTTTTTCTAAATCTTTATAAAGTTTTTTAATTCTATTTATTTCTTGTTTAATTTTCTTTTCTCTTTCTAATTGTTCGGATATACTCAAAAATATAACCCCCCTTTAGTTTTGAAAATTTCATGTGGAGGTAAAATTATGTCCCCCCTCCGACGGTCCCTCGTCAGCCCTCCCACATCTTTTATAGGGGGGGTTACTGTTCATATACTTCAAACCATTTATTGATTATGTACTTCTGCAACTGCTTATCGCTTCGGCTATCATCATTCATAGCATTATCTATACATGAAAGTATATCTGTATTAATGAATACTAACTCTGCCTTAAGCCTTTTGCTAAGTATTATCCTTTCATTTTTATAAGGTAATGAAGCTATTATCCATATGTTCTTGCAATCAACTTTATTAGCTTCTATCTCTCTGTAAATAGTTTCTCTAATTGCATTGGCAACACTTAATAAATTATCAGGTGCATTAGTCTTACCTTCCATACTTATAGCTTGTTTAATTAAGTCTAAGTCAACAACTAAATCACCATACTGTCTATGCTTATTAACATAAGTTGTTTTCCCTGCCCCTGGTGCTCCATAAACTATATACTTCTTAATTTCCTTTAACTCCCCATTTTCATCAAAGTATGTACCATTATTGGTAATCGGCTTTGACTTATTGAAATTTCTTTCTAAAGGATTAGTTTTCTTATGTTTCTCAAAGTGACAATCTCTACATAATAAAATTAAATTATCTTCTCCTAAAGCAATGTTAGGATCATTGATATTAATAGCATTTAAAAATTCCTTATGATGAACTTCTTCGCCAGGTCGTCCACACTCTTGACATATCCCATGATATTTTTTAAAAATATAATCTCTACATTTAATCCATTCTTTAGATTTATAAAATTTCTTAGCAAATTCTTTAGCCATTTTTACCTCTTTTTAAACGAATTTTATTATTTTTATATGTTTTATTGTTCGTATTTTCCTTAAATAATGTTTTATAATATATTAAATCAAACATTTATTTTTTAAAGTTCTTACTAATATATGCAATTATTTTTTTACCTTAAATCCCTTACATATAAAAAATGGAACATTTATATGCCAAAATATAAAGGATTAGAGTATCAAATTGTTTAATGAATTTAATGTTCTTCCATACAATTCAATATCTAATCCTAAATATCTTTTAGTATATTCTACTGTGCTATGACCTAATAATTCTTTTACATAAAATATATCTTTGCCATTTTCCATCCAAACTCTATAAGCAAATGTTTTTCTCAAACTATGTGCTGATAAATTTATATCTCTTAACTTTAAATCTTCAGCAACATCTTTTAATATGTCAGTTACTCCCTTTACTCCTAAATTTCTTCCTTTTTGGCTATAAAACATATATTCATAATCTTTTTTATTTTTTATATAATCTTTTAGTTCTTTCTTTAAATTTGAAACTATCGGTACTTTTCTAATTTTTTTAGTCTTACCTTCTTCTATCTGAAAATATCCATAAGATAAGGCTCTTTTAATATCTTTTACCCTTAAAGTTACTAAATCTCCTACTCTATATCCAGTAGTAATTCCAAGAATAAATAAAATATAATTTCTATGGCTATGAGTTTTATTTTGAGCTTTTATATATGCCTGTATATAATGAATATCATCTATTCTTTTTATAGGATCTGCAGGCATCTTTTTTCCCATATTATCTCACCTGCCTAATAGCTCCACCAGTAACTCTTTTGTATGAACTATTTTTCATTAACTCCTCATAATCTCTTTTAGTAAGCTCTTTTTTAGAGTGTCTTTTTTTATTAGCCTTTAACCTACTATAAGTATCTGGTTGAGTTTCTTTAATTATATCTATTACTTTTATTTTCACACTCTCACCTTCTTCTCCTCAAAAAAACAAAAGCACCTAAGAATTTCACTTAAGTGCTTTTGTTTAAAGGGGATTTTATTTAATTTTATATTTATAACATCTTACATTTATTGTAGTATAAGTTCTTTTTACTTTCCACTTTTTTGTCTTTATTTTGTTTTTATTTTGTCTTTATTTTTTCTTTTTTTACAAATATCCTAAAGAAATTGCAATTTTTCTTAATGAATCATTCTTAACCTTATAGAATTTTGCCTTACTAATGCACATATTAGATATTATTTGTTGATTAGTATAGGTATTTCTAAAATAACATTCCTCAACAATTTCTTTCTCTGTTATATCTAATAACTCTAAAGCTCTTGTAATTTTATCAACTTTCTTTTTATTATACTCTTCATCAATTACACAACTTTCAACAAAGCTTCCTTTCATTGTACTAGGATGCTTAACATCTTTAACAATTTCATGATTAGTAGGATAACCAAGTCCTCCAGCATCTACTGCAATTAATAGAAATGGGTATTCTCTTAAATCATTTTCTATTTTCTTTTTTATACTTATATTCATTTCATCACCCCATGTTTTTTACATTCTTTCTCAATATTTTTGAATTGTTCACTGGTACAAGTCATGGTGCAATGTGTAGTCTGCTTGTACCATTAGGTGCTACACTACCTATTTAATAACTTAAATATTCATAAACGTTTCTATAACTTCTATAGCTTCATTTTCACATGAATTTATATGATTAATTTTCCCTTTAATCTCTTCCATTTGTTTTAATAAATCTTCTCTTTCAGCACTTGCCCAGCAGTTAACATCTTCTACATTGCTGAATGCAAATTCTTCATCTACTGTTACTACTGATCCTTTTATGTTATATAAACCATATTCTCCTTGGACTTCTCTTTCTATAACTTTAGTAACTTCTTTAATAACTTTTAATTTACTATTCTTGTTCTTAACCGTTGTTTTCACCTTATTATTCTCTTCTGTATTAGTTTTTTCTTCTTGCTCTGCTATCTTCTTTAACTTTTCTTCTTCTGAAACTATAGCCTTGGTCCTTTTATAAGCATTAGTTAATATAGCTGTACTAAGAGTGTTAAACTCTTCTATTAGCATCTTTACACTAACTTTTTGATTATATCCATCTTTGATTAACTCCCTTACCCTCTTTTCAACCTCTGGTGCCATTTCTTCATTTATTTTCTTTATCGCCATATCGTAACTTCCTCCTAAACTTCCTTTTAAATTTTTCATTTTATGTGCATCATCTAGCATCAACTCTGTGCTTTTATCTATAATTCTTTTAACATCTTCCCACTCTAAGTTTTCAAGTTCTTCAAAAACTGCTGCACTAAAACATCTATCAATTGCTTTTAATAAGCTATCATTCTCTTTCCTTGCTTCAATTTTTACTAAGCTATCTATCAATGTTTGTTTAGCAGGAGGCAATGACCTAAACCATGCCATAGCCTCAACTTTCTTATTACTATCTTTCTTCTTTTCTTTTTCTCTAGCTCTTCTTTCTGCTCTATTCATAATTTCCCCCTAGAAAGGCATATCTCCATAATCTACTGGTATCATGTCTCCAAATCCTACATCTGAATTATCTTGTGCATTCCATGTTCCTTGGTTGTTTGAGTTATTATTTCCTATGAATTCAAACCCATCTAACACAACATCAGTAGTATATCTTTTTTCTCCTGAATTACTTTCATAGCTTCCTGTTCTTATACTTCCAGTAACTGCTACTTGTCTACCCTTAAGAACATACTGAGCTATAGTTTCTCCTATCTTTCCAAATGCTACACAATTAATAAAATCAGCTTCATCTTTTTTAAATGCTCTTTGTACTGCTAATGTAAATCTACATACTGCTGTACCAGTTCCAGGAGCATATCTTAATTCTGGACTTTTTGTTGTTCTCCCAATAAGAATTACTTTATTCATTTATTTTCACCTCTTACTAAATTACTTGCTTTCTTCATTGATTCACTTATACTGAATCCCTTTGAATAATAAATAACAAAACTTTTTTTCTATTGCTTTCATAACTAACCCTTCAGTCTATAATTATTTTCTTGTCCTTTAATTTCAACTATAAAATCTTTTGACATTTCATAAATTCTACTTGCAATTGCTTCATCAAAACTTAGCATTTCCTCAACTAAATATTCTGTGCTGCATATGATTGGCAATTTATTAATGTATCTATGATTAATTATTTCAAACATTATGTTAATATCAGTTTCATTTACCTTCCCTTTAAATAAATCATCTATTAAAAGTATTTCTGCCATTTGGTACTTACCAACTAAACATTTGTAATATTCTTTATCTAAAATATTTTGCTTTAAGGTAGTAATAACACTTCTATATGGCATGTACACTACTTTCTTATTATCTTTTTTAATAAAGTTATTAGCTAAAGCTATGCTTAAGTGTGTTTTCCCTGAACCTGGTTGTCCACAAAATAATATTGAATTATGCTTAGTCTTTTCTATTTCCTTAAATCTTAAATAATAATTGGTTGTTACACCTTTCATTTTCTTAGTTAACTCATTCCAAGGTTCATAACTTTTAAATGTCTTGTCCAAATCATCTGTTTTAAGACCTGAAGCTTCCCATTGCTCTCTAACTTTTATAATTTCATAACACTTGCATCTTTCTACTACTTTCCCATTACTATCAAGTATCCATGTAGTGTCCTTACACTTATCACAGTTATATAAGTTCTTCTGCTCTTCTTCTGTCTTCGTCACTAAGCTCCCCATACTCGCTTTCTGTTTTGACATTGAAGCTTTTCTTATTCTTTCCAGTACCCCATCTATTATTTGATTTCCCGTTACTATATTGTCCATTTATAGCTCCTCCCTTATTTAAATAATTTCCCTCTAATACCTTAGTGAAATTATTAGGTTTTATAAACCAATCAAATGTAATAATCCATGCTCTATCATTTTGCCCCTTTAGAAAATCTGAATTATTTATACTTTCTATTGCTTCAATTACTTTTTCTATTCCAAATTCATTAATTCTAGCTTTTAACATTTTATATCTATTAGTATTAGCTTTAATTGCTACTAGCTTAGATAAACTTAATTTATTCCAAGCTTCAATTACTGGTAGTAATTTATTACTACTTAATATATCTTTAGATATATTATCTATATCTTCTTCTATATCTATATCTTCTTCTTTTTCTTCTTCTAGGGAGTTAACATTAGCTTTACTGTTAACTTTACTGTTAACTTTACTATTGTCTTTTCCTACACTTAACATTTTTTGCTTTTCTCTATACTTTTTCATATAATCTTTCATGTACTCTTTTCTTTCTTCTAGCTGGTCTAAAGTCTGATGTTTACTCCAATTAGGAATAGTTATTGTGCTATTAACTGTTTCTATCATTCCATACATCTCGAAAGTTTTTAATGCTAATCTCACTGTGTTTACATCTCTTCTAAAGATAGTTGCTAGCATTTCATCTGTGTATGGTATTCTATCATTCAATAGAAAAACCCCACTATTATTATTTTTCCCAGCTAAACAAAGAATCTTAAACCAAATTACTATAATACTATCTGCACTTGGCAAACTCTCTATTAATAACATTTTTTCATCATCAAATATATCAGTAACTATTTTTATCCATTTAACTTTTCCCACTTGCTTTTTTAATCCTTTCTGTTATAATTAACTTGATTTATTTTATTTGGATGTACCTTCTTTGGTATATCCTTTGTTTTTTATAAATCAATTTATCTAATTCTTGACTAATAGCAATAGTTCTTTCATCACTTATTCCGTATTTATCAATTGCTTGATGAAGTTTTTCTCTTAATTCATTCATATCTCTATCCCCTAAAGTACATACTTCAATTGTTGATTTAATAATTCAATCTCATTAACTAAACAAATTGGAGCTTTATACTCAGTAACTATTTCATGTGCTGTTGGAAGTTGATATCTCTTTATAGCTTCATATCTGCTTACCCCAAACTCCCTTCTTAATTGTTGCTGGATATCTGAATATACCTTGCATCTAATTGAATTATTCTTATATGCTGGTGAACTTTTACCACCTAATATTTCTACACCTTTTCTTTTAACTGCAGCTTGAATTTCCTTACACTCAACATTAAATAATGGCATACCATCTTTAAGTTCTTTAACTTCAGTTGCTAATTGTTGTTGCTTATGATCCAATGCAAATATAGCTTGTACCTCTTTACTTAAATGTCCATAAGGATTTTTAATAGCTTGTTCCATTTTATTAAATGCTTCTATATACTTAAGCTTCCATTCTAATGCCCTTGAACCTGTAAATCCCATAACCAGTAAACTAAAACCATCTCTAGTTAATAAATACTCTGTATATTCATTCCCTCTATGTTCAAATTTGCTTTCTATCATCATTTTTTTAACCTCCGAATTTTCGGCAGTTAAATTTCTAATAGTATCACAAATATGACTATGTCTTTTTCCAAAATCTTCGGCAATTTGTCTACTTGTTACTACTAATTCTCCATCTTTTTTTATTACTACAATATCTTTATGTATATGTTTAATATTTTCCACTTTATTTTCCTCCATTATATTTTTTTCTACAGCATTTTTCGCATATCTGACAATTTTAAAAGGCTTTTCAGCCTTACTTATCCTATTCTTAAATATTATTTATTAGAACAATCTTTATCATTTTTCTGCCTCAACTCATACTTATCCCCTACCTTTATAAAATCTTTTTGTGTCCATCCCCTTTGTTTAAAAACTTCCGTTGCCCAGTTTTCCCCAAAAGTAATTTCTAAAGCATTAACTAAACCCTCATAGTATCTTTGCGAAATTTCTTTTATCTTTTCTGGATCTTCAACTGGATTTAAACAAATTGCCTTAAACTTACTTCCTGGCATTGTAAATACTTCTGTTCCTATCCCCATATTTTTACCTCTATAATTTTTATTTATATATACTATTCACTTTTTAAATTTGATGTACCTAAGTATTCTCCAATATTATTAATTCCTCTTATACATATAAGTAGGTATTAAATCATTAGGAGTAATTTCTAATGCCATACAAAGTTTACATACAACTTCAATTGATGGATTTGTATACTTTCCATTTTCCATTTCAGTTATATATCCTCTAGCTACTCCACTCTTTAAGCTCAACTCTTTCCCATTCCATCCTTTGTTAAGTCTGCATTGTTTTAAAATTGAACCTATGGTTTCCATACTAGATACCTCTCTTAACTTACATTAACTATTAATTCACTTTTGAAAAATGTCTCTTCTGAGACTTCTAAAAGAAATGATAATCTACGAAGTTCACCTATAGTAAATAAATCTGGATTTGATTCCTTTTTACAATAAGTCCTAGATGTCATCCCTATTGCATTAGCAACATCTTCTTGAGTATATCCTCTTAAAATTCTTAAACCTTTGATTATGCTTGCCAACTTTATTCCCTCCTCTCTAATTAAATTTAAAAACTCTTGAGAATATCATCATCACATTTAGTGAAGTTTATATTTCAAAAGATATTCTTATCACATACCGTGATTTTATATTATCACTCACATTTTGTGAAGTCAAGCACTTTTTGTGATTTTTCGAAAAAGAATTCACTTTTTGTGATATTATTTAATTAAGAGGTGAAAGGTAATGATTGATACAAGAATAAAAGCATTAAGAGAAAAAGAAAATATAAGTCAAAAGGAATTAGCTAAAAACTTAGGTGTTTCATCTAGTACAATAGCTATGTATGAAACCGGAAAAAGAAATCCAGATAGTGATATGTTAAAAAGAATAGGTGATTACTTTAATGTATCAGTTGATTATTTACTTGGTAGAACAGATTCTCCAACACTTCAGATTATTGAATATACTGATAAGGAGCTTGGACACATTGAAATTGGAATGGAAGACTATCCTTATCACCTAACACCTAAAGAAGTTGAAGAAATGATTGAAACATTAAAAAAGTATCACTTTAACGTTGACGCTTTAATAGACGATATGCGAAATAAAAATACTGAAAAATAAGAACTAAATGTTAATAAACCATTTGGTTCTTTTTTTATTTTCTACTTCATTAAAAATATTGTCGTTTTTTGTAAAACGATTCTGTATTCAGACATTCCAAAGTAATATGTAAACTTGTATAATTTTAACTAAGAAATTTCTTTTTACTTGAAATATATTTCATAATATTATACAATATACAACAAATAAGAACATTTGTTCATCAATAAAATAAGGGGGATATTATGAGAAAGTTAAATTACTTAGATAATATCAGTTATATAAAAATAAATAATAAAAACATATATATAAAATCGAATAAAAATATACATATATATGCGAATCAATAGTTGAAATTTTAATAAAAAAAGAAACATTGCAATAAAAATT
>ERZ773239.2554-NODE-2554-length-10322-cov-60.832181_pt1 | contig 10322 bp, 9 predicted proteins | sample MGYA00580521_ERZ773239 | MGnify/ENA primary metagenome ERZ773239 (study PRJEB29015, sample SAMEA2737801) | human gut metagenome | biome: human gut; feature: human-associated habitat; material: faeces | place: China | collected 2012 ... | reverse complement strand
ATCCTCACCCTCTCCGTCATTGCTTGCGCAATGCCACCTCTCCCGAAGGGAGAGGTGAGACATCACAGAGGGCAGATGCTGCTAAATCTGGGATTGCCCTTGGCTCCCCCTTTGGGGCAACAACAACGACCGCCGCCAGCGGCGGATTGAGGGAGGAGTTGTTGGGGCAGTGGCCAGCAAGATACGAATGCAATTTATTGCATGAAGTAACTGCTGGGTGCCACAACCCGGCTAGTGGCAAAGCCGAAGGCTTTGACTGAGAGGGTTCGCCACTTACCCCTTCATCTGATTCCAGCTCCGAATAACCTCCCAGCGGCTGACGGAATCCTCCGCGGACGCATCCGGGGCGAGGAGCTGGTTCTCGATGGCCCATGCAAGGGCCTGCTGGACCGGGGCAGCATCGGCAGGGAGAAGAGCAGCGGGGGCCTGGGTCCCGGCGGCTTCCCACAGCAGCAGGGCCAGCTCCCCGGCGTTGTTGGGGATGGCCGCACCGGCAGGCAGGACGGTGTTCAGGTACAGCTCAGTGCCGATCATGTAGCCGGTGTAGCCGAGCACAGCCGCGCCAGCACCCGCCGTGCCGATTATGGCGGCGGTGCCCAGAATGCCGGGGCCTTCGCTTTCAATGGTGGCTTCCCGGTACTGGGCTTCCACGGTAACGGTCTTGCCGTTTTCCACTGCATTGGCCGGGATGGTAAAGCTTTCGGCGTTGTAGGCCACATTGGGGTTGCCCAGCAGGCTTTCCTCACTGATGGTCCACTGGTCGAACACCATGCCCTCCGGTACGGCATCCGGGTTCAGGGTCACTTTTGCTTCTGCATCCACCGGCACGGTGCCGCTGGTCAGCGCATCCCTTTCGCCGGTCGTAAAGCTGCCGCCCACCACTTTCAGGGTGTAGATCTCCGGTTCCGGTTCAGGCTTCGGTTCCGGTTCAGGCTTCGGTTCGGGTTTGGGTGCCGGGTCGTTCAATTGCAGCTCAAGGTCAGCCGTAAGAGGCAGCTGTACTTCCCGTACCTTGCCGCTGCTCAGGGTCACATACAGGGTACCGGTGGGCTGGCCGACCACATAAAGTTCATTGGCGGCGCTTTCCAGTGTGGTGGTATCGCCGCTGGTTTTCATGGCCGTAATGGTTCCGTTATCAGAAACGGTAATTTTCTTGGCGCTGTTTTCGCAGCCGGTGGGAACATTCAGGAACACGCCGTTCAGGGCGCTGCCGGTAACTTCTTTCAGGAAAATGCCGTTTGTGATGCTGGCATTGCTGTCCACCGTAACCGGGCAGTTCACCGCCGCCCTATGGGGGTTCAGGTCGGTGCTGTTAAAGTCATAGCTTTTCTCGACGGTAGGCTCCAAAATCAGGCTGTTGTTTTCAAACTTCCAACCATCGCCGGTATAATTTGCCCGGTTGCCATCCCTATCTTGTGCCACGGCAGGGTAGCCGTCCTTGTCAATCACCAGCCGGGTCAGCGGGCTGATGGTTACGGTTGAGCCATTTGCAGGCGGTGCGGTGAAGGTGACTTCATAAACTCCGCTGATATCCTTGAACTCAATCTTGAAATCGATCCCACACCAGTCGGACAGAAGCATGTGTTGCGCACTATTGATGGCTACATCAAGTGGTGGGAGTGATGGAAAACCACTATAATCATCAAAAGCATAAACAATTCTGACAGAAGCATGATATGTTTGATTCGGGATGATATAGCATGAATTGCGATACCCATTGACCGAAACACTGATAAAATCGATGGGTGTTATTGCTGTGAGGGTATAACCCGGTTCTATGCCACTTCCGGTTAGCTCATCTTGGAAAGTGCCGCCGTTGATCGTGCCGCTATTGTTTGTAACGGTGCACAGGTGAGAATAACGACCAAACTGACCATTTTCAATGATGCCATCCGATTCATTGGTGACTGAAGAGTAAAATTTACCGCCAATTATTTTACCATGATTGGTAACAGCATTGCCAAAGATGCCGCCAGTTATTGTGCCCCTGTTGGTAACAGAAGCATTAAAAGATCCGCCGGTAACAGCTGCATGGGAACCAATTACCAGGTTACAGTTGGTTATAAAGTTCCATTCGTGAATGGCCCAAAAATCATAGTTTGTTGGTGCACTGGGGCACAGGGTCAGAATTTTACAATTTTCATCGGCATCGTAAGTCCAGCCATCACCAGTGTAGATATCATGCCCGTTGACTGTTTGGTGAGGGATATGATCCAGAACAGGATAACCGTTTTGTCCGATTTTAAGTTCGCCGTTGCTGCTATCCTCCGCTGCTGCTGCGGTCAATGCCGACACAGGCAGGAGCGTTACCGCCATGCACAGCGCCACCAGAAGGCTGATAAGTCGTTTCTTCATAGGAGATTCCTCACTTTCCTTGCGCCGGTCTCCCGGCTGGGTGGTAGGGGGGCTTATACTCTTCTACTTCCTATAATGCAAAAAATGAGAAATCCTTTCACCTGACTGGGAATTTTTTTTTTTTTTCTCGTGTTCTTTGCTAGAAATTTTCCGGCCAGCATCAAATGCGGCTTTGGCAACGTTGACCATCAACGTCAGCAAACCGATGATGACGGTCAGCAGTGCGCAAACTTCTGCTAAAGACATCCGATCGATAAAATACAATCGGAAAAATGGCTCACCCTGTCCTTGTCGGCCGGATGCTGACCTCACCATGCTGCAGGGCAATCTGCCTGCCGCCCTCGCGCTCCACCACCAGACGGCCCGCATCGTCAATGGAAAGGGCCTTTGCGGCATAGGTCTCGGCCCCGGTGCAGACAGTGACCCAGTGGCCCGGCACAAAACAGCGGGCCCGGTACTCGTCCAGACAGTCGAAGGCCGGGCAGAGGGAGAGCAGCTCCCGGGCAATGGCCCCGGCCAGCACTGCCCGGCTCACGGGTGCAGGCCCGCCGGGGTAAAGGCTGCCCGCCGTGCGGGCCAGCTCCTCGGGCCAATCGGCAGGGGAGGTGGTCAGGTTGAGGCCGATGCCCACCACCAGCCATTCCAGCTGACCGCATTCCATGTCGGTCCCGGCTTCGGTCAGGATGCCGCAGACCTTGCGGCCCTGATAGTAAAGGTCGTTCACCCATTTGATGCCCAGTTCCAGCCCGCAAAGGGCCTTGACAGCCCGGGCCACGGCCACTGCCGCACTGATGGTCACACTCTGGGCATCGGCGGCAGAGAGGGCGGGCCGCAGGATGAGGGAGAGGTAGACCCCCTTCCCGGCAGGGCTTTCAAACCGCCGCCCCAGCCGTCCGCGCCCCGCCTTCTGGTGGGCCGTGAGCACCAGTGTGCCGTGGGGCGCACCGCCCAGTGCCAGCTGCTTGGCCGTCAGGTTGGAGCTTTGCAGCGTGTCGTAGATGTGGATGGGAGCGGGGTAGGGGCCCACTGCTTCGGCGCAGAAGGGGTCGCCGCCTGCCAGCCGGTAGCCCCGGCGCGGGGCGGAATCCAGCGCATATCCCTGGGCTGAAAGCGCCTGTGCCGCCTTGTGGACAGCCGCACGGCTCACGCCCAGCGCTTCGGCCAGCTGCTGGCCTGAGATATAGGCTCCCTCTGCCGCCGAAAGCGCCTGCAGCAGGGCCTGTTTGGTGCTTCCCCCCATGGAAACCGCCTCCTTCTTGTGCTATAGTAGTAATAGTATAGCATAACTTGAGGCATTGCAAAAGAGACTTGCCCATTATGCCAAGGGCTCCCCTACTAGGAGCAACAGCAACAACCGCCGCCAGTGGCGGATGAAGGGCGTTGCTGTTGGGGCCGCGGCCAGCAAGATACGAGTGCTGTTTACAGCACGAAGTGGATGCTGGGAGCCGTAACCCGTACTGGCGCGAAGCGCCTGAGTGGTTTGATCCATTTTTTTTTTTTTTTTATTTTTCAAAATTTTTGCAGGAAAACCGCGCTCTGCCTCGTATTCATTTACAGAGCGGCAGGAAAGGAGGGATGCGGACCGTTGACAACACTGGAATTCAATGCGCTGGTACGGCAGTATCAGGGGCTGGTCTACACGGTCTGCCACCAGCTGGTGCCGGACGAGGGCGATGCCCAGGATCTGGCACAGGAGACTTTTCTGGCCGCATGGCGGGCCATTGACCGCTGCCCGTCCGGGTACGAAAAGCAGTGGCTGGCGCGTATCGCTTCCAACAAAGCCAAGGACTACCTGCGCAGTGCGTGGGTGCGCCGGGTGAACACCCCGGGAGATGATATCCTTGCACTGGAAGGCGCGCCGCCCGGCTCCGACCCGGAGCAGCAGGTGCTGGATGCCATGAGCGAGGAGACCCTGACCGGGAAGATCCTGGGGATGCGGGAGCCGTACCGCACCCCCTGCCGCCTGATGCTGCTGGAGGGCCGCACCGCCGCCGAGGCGGCAGCCCTCTGCGGCAGGCCCCAAAAGACGGTGGAGGCGCAGATCTACCGGGCAAAGAAAATGCTGGCGGAGCAGATCCGTCAGGAAAGGAGGAGCGAAGATGGAATTGTTTCGTGAAGATGGCTGCATGACCGATGCGGGCTTCCGGGCCATGATGGACGGCCAGCTGGATGAGCTGGGCAGGCTGGAAGCCGCCGAACACCTCTCCTATTGTGACCAGTGCATGGACCGCTACACGGCCCTTTTGACCGCCGACGCACTGGAAACACCGCCAAGGAGCGTGCAGGGCGCGGTGATGGGCACGATCTGGGCCCGCCTGATGCAGAATACCTATGGCAGGGCTGCTGTGGCCGGTGTGGCCGCTGTGCTGGCCCTGACTCTGTGGCGGAGCGGGGCGCTGCAGCAGATCATCCAGTATGGTGCCGGGCGGGAGAACGTGCTGGAAACTGACCAGAGCCAGCTCTGGGAACCCGGCCAGAACGACCCGGCCCCGGAGAACACCCCGCAATACCGCCCCATTGAGGACGACCGGCCGCAGGCCGCGCCGGAACAGCTGGGGAGACCCGTGGAGACAAAACAGGACCGCCGTTATGCCGGCGAAGGCTCCTCTTTGCTCCACAAGCTGCTCACGGATGTGACCGATAAGATTGCGGGCAATGCCCCGAATACTGAGAAATGAGGGAACGATTATGAAGAAAAATGGCATCCTGACCCTGCTGTTCGCCTTTATCCCGGGCGCAGGCCAGATGTATCAGGGATATATGAAGCGCGGCCTTTCGCTGGTGCTGATGGCTGTTGCCATCGGCATGGCATCCGCACTGATCCCGCCCGTCGCGTTTACGCTGCTGGTGGTGTTCATGTACAGCTTTTTCGACACCTTCAATCTGCGTGCCCAGATCAGCATGGGCACCGCCCCGGAGGACGATTATCTGGTACACTTCGACCCGCAGGACAAGCGCCTTGCCCGGATGATGATGGACAGCCACAAGCTGGTGGGCTGGTGCCTGATCGCCATCGGTGCGCTGATCGCCTACGAGCAGATCATTATGAACACGCTGGGCGATATCCTGTGGCGCTGGGGCCAGAAGGCTCCGGTATGGCGGGCCATCTATCTGGTGATGGATCAACTGCCCGAGGTTGTGCTCTGCGTGGCACTGATCCTGTGCGGCATCTGGCTGGTGCGGGGCCCCAGAGCAAAGAAAGCTGCCCCGGAAGCCGCCGCCCCGGAGGAGACCGATTTTCAGGAGTATCAGCCGGAAAAGAAGATGCCCAGCCTGCTGGATCACTTTGCCCGCAAGGCAGAGCCGGATACGACCGGTGAGGTGACCCTTGACCCGGAGGATGAAGACGATGGACGAGAAGAAGAATAACACAGCAGAGACCCCGGCCTTCAAGGCCCCGGAAAACGCCCCGGTGCGCCGGGTGGGCACCCTGACGCTGGGAGTCTGCCTGATCGTCTGCGGCGTGCTGTTCCTCTGCTATTTCTTTGTGCCGCATTTCAACTGGGAGCTTGCGCTGAAGATCGCCCCGGCGGCAGGGCTGATCCTGCTGGGGTGCGAGGTGCTGTATTTTGCCGCAAGGCCCCAGCGCTGGAAGTACGATTTTCTTTCGGTGTTCCTCTGCATCGTGCTGATGGTCAGCGCCTTTGGCGGGGCCTGCCTGATGGCAGCCTTTGATTTTGCCCTGCACCGGGGGGAGTTCTGGATCGAATACGATGCCCGGCAGGAACGGGACCTGGACGATGAGGAAAGCGACCGCCTGCGTCTTGATCTGGACGAGGGCACCGGCCCTGACCTCGATGAGGAAAATGAGGACAGCAGCGCGGCCTCCCACACGGAAGTGTGAGCCATACAAAAAATATATCACAGCAATACAAAAGATACCTTTTACAGGGGGCACCTGTCCGGGTATACTGAATGTGCACCCGGACGATGGGTGCTCGAAGAAAAAAGTGTAAAAGCGAACCGCCATGGCATCTGTCACCATGGCGGTTCGCTTTTTGCTGTAAGCTCGTGTGTTACTTGCGGGCGATCATCTCGGTGTAGGCCAGCACCAGGGGGCCTACGCCCTTGGCATCGTTGCAGACCACAGGCTCACTGAAGTAGTAGGCCAGGGAGCCGTCGCGGTGATCCTTGCCGCCCAGACCTGCCACCAGGCAGATGCCGCCCAGCTGCAGGCTGCCGTCCGGGTTCTTGGAGAGGTACTTGTCACAGGTGCCGTAGAAGGCTTTCTCAGCCCAGGCAGCCATCCGCTTGGGCAGGTAGCCCAGGCGCACGCCCTTGAGCACCGCATAGGCAAACAGGGCGGTGCCGCTGGTCTCAAGGTAATTGCCCTCCACGCCGGGGTGATCCATCACCTGCCAGAACATGCCGGTCTCCTCGTCCTGGAACTTGTGCACATCCTCAATGGTCTGCTTGAGCATGGCCATGATGCCGCGGTACTCGTTGTACAGCTGCTCGTCCATCCGCTCCAGCACATCCACCATGGCCACCATGAACCAGCCCATGGCCCGCAGCCAGAAGTTGGGACTGCAGCCGGTCACGGGGTCAGCCCAGTACATCTGGCGGCTCTCGTCGTAGCCGTGGTAGTACAGGCCGGTCTTTTCGTCCCGCATGTGCTTTTTGATGTTCATAAACTGCTTGTAGCTGTCAATGCAGCCCTGCATCTTGTTGTAGCGGGTCTCGTACTCCATGTAGAAGGGCTGGGCCATGTAGGTGCCGTCCAGCCAGACCTGCCAGGGGTAGATGTCCTTGTGCCAGAAGTTGCCCTCCTTGGTGCGGGGCTGGGTGAGCAGCTGGCTGCGGATGGTGTCAATGGCCCGGCGGTACTTCTGATCCCCGAAGATGTCGTACAGGGTGAACAGGTTCTTGCCCTGATTCACATTGTCCAGGTTGTACTCCTTGGGGTCATAGGTCTTGATGGAGCCATCCTCCTGCACAAAGAAGTCGATGAAGTCCCTGGAGAAGCTCAGATACTTCTCGTCCCCGGTGGTCTTGTACAGGCTCAGGCAGGCCGTGATCATGCAGCCGTCGATGTAGTTCCACTTGTTGGGCTTGCCGCTGCGCACCTTTTCAATGTTCCACATGGGGGCCTCGGCGCTGGAATTGGCGATCAGGTAGTCCACATAGTCGCCCAGCAGGGTGAGAATTTCTTCATGGGTCATGGGTCAGTCCTCCTCGAAATGGCCGACATTGGCAAAGCGCAGGCGCTCGCCCTCGTAGCCGGTGATCTTGACGTTGTGCAGGTCGATCTCCTTGACGTTCTCCGCGTAGATGGCCAGCTTCTTCACATGAGGGCGGTTGTCCGCCATGGCAGCCTGACCGGCTTCGGCATTGGGGTCAAAGGTGATGGTGACATTCTTCATGGAGACGCGCTCGATGGGCTGCTCCGGCAGGCCGTCGAAGTAGCAGCCCGCGAACTGTGCATCGGTGGCCACGATATCCTCCATGGTCAGGCTGCCCAGCCTGGGGGTGTACTCATCCACCGGCATGGCATCGCGGCACTGGACATAGGGGCCGTGGCCGTCCGGGTCACAGAAATAGAACATGTTGATGACAAAGGGAGCCTTGACACCGCGCATCTCCACATTGCGGAACACCAGCCCGTCGATGACGGCGGTGTTGCCGCGGCCGCGCCGGGTCTTGACCCGCAGGCCGCGGTCGGTGTGGTCCATCAGGCACTGGGTCACCACCATATCCTTTACGCCGCCGCTCATCTCGCTGCCGATGACGATGCCGCCATGGCCCTTGTCCAGCAGGCAGTTCCGGATGATGGTGTGTTCGCAGCTCTTTTTCAGCTTCATGCCCAGGAACACCTTGCTGGCCTTCATGGCAATGCAGTCGTCACCCACGTGGATGTTCGCGCCGATGATGCGGGTGTACTCGCAGCTCTCGGGGTCGATGCCGTCGGTGTTGGGGGCATTGTAGGGGTTGTTGATGTTGAAGTTCAGCAGATCCAGATGCTTGACGAAGATGGGGTGGATGGTCCAGGAGTAGCTGTTCTGCACTGTGATGCCGTGGAGGCAGACATTCTCGCTGTCCACCGCGGCCACCGCGCGGGGCCGCCATGCGATCCGCTTGACCTTCTGGTTGATCCACCAGTCGCCGTTCTGGGCATCGCAGTCCAGCGTGCCCTCGCCGGTCACCACCACGTCGTGCACCTGCGTGATGTTCAGCAGGCCGGCAAAGCTGTCCAGCGGGTTGCCCTCCCAGCCGGTCAGGTAGTATTCATCCACCTCGTTCTCACTGGGGATGACACCGGGCAGGATGGGGTAGTGGGTGCGGTCATTGTCGCCCAGCAGCACAGCGCCCTTTTCCAGGTAGAGGGTGGTGCAGCTCTTCATAAACAGGCTGGAGGTGCGGTAGCGCCCGGCGGGCACATACACCGTGCCGCCCTTGGGGCAGGTGGAAAGGGCAGCCTGCAGCTTGCCGGTGTTGTCGGTGGTGCCGTCGGCCACCAGGCCGTAGCGGGATGCGTCTACAAAGAAGGTCTCGGCCTCGGTGGTGAAATCGAGGGTCAGGGTCTCACCCTCAGCCTCCACGGCAACCGTGTAGGGGGTGCCGGGCAGCAGGCTGAACAGGGAGAACACGTTGGTGTTGCAGGCCTCGTACACCGTCTTGCCGTTCAGCTGAACGGTAAAGGGATGTGCCGGACGGTAGCACAGGCCGTTTTCCAGCTCGAACACGGCACTGCGGGTCATGGAACGGATCAGGGAAAGCTTCATAAACAGGATGCCTCCTTGGATGTTGAAAGATTTATGGGTTGCCCATAGGTGGCGGGCATGGTACACTGAGGAAAAGAAACTGTTGAATGGGGTGTGCGGATGAAAGCGGAACGGGAAAAATGGAGCGGCCGGGTAACGGCAACGGCGCTGCGGTTCCAGACCGGCCAGTATGAGCTGGCTGAGGAGGAGGAGATCTGCCGGATCATTCTGGTGTCCGGCGGCAGCTTTACGCTGGTGCGGGGCGGTGAGAGCCTGCTGGTGAACCCGGGCTGTGTGCTGCTGCTGGGCCCCGGCGGGGGCCTGCTGCAGCAGGCGGGCCACATTGCCCCTGAGCTCATCGGCTGTCGGTTCCCGGCGGGCGTTCTCCCGGTGCTCAAGAACCTGATGCAGCGGGATTTCATGCCGCTGTTTGAGCCGGGAGCACAAACGGCCCTGTACGGCCCGGTGCAGTGGTCGGGCCGCCTGCGCACTCTGCTGGGCATGATGCAGAGCGCCGAAAACGAGCCGGAAAGCCCCGGCATGATCTATCTGGCCCTCATCCTGCACTATGTGGAGCAGGAGTGCCGCAGTGAAAGGCAGGACATCCGCCCCCGCAACGAGACGGTGGAGCAGATCTGCGCTTACCTTGCGGCCAACTACCAGCAGAAGTTCTCCCTGACAGATGTGGCTGCGCGGTTCTACCTGTCGCCCTATTACCTGAGCCGGCTGTTCCGGCGGGTCACAGGCCAGTCCATTGTGGATTACATCAATGGCCGCCGCATTGAGGCTGCCCAGCGCCTGCTGGAGAGCACTGACCTGAACATCAGCGCGGTGGCCGAGCAGACCGGCTTTGCCTCTGCCGCCCATTTCCGCCGCGTGTTCCGCGAGACGATGGGAACGGGGCCGCTGCAATACCGCAAGAGCCACCGCGGATAAGAACAACGCCCCCTGTGCACAGCACAGGGGGCGTTGCTTATTCATCGAAAGTCAATGGTTCTGTCCGCAGAGGGGGTGCTTAGCCCTTGACAGCACCGGCGGAGATACCTTCGACGAACTGATCCTGTGCACAGAAGAAAACGATCAGCTGCGGCAGGATGGAGATCAGGGACAGGGCCAGGATACGGTTCCAGGCAAAGCCGGTATCACCGTCCATGGACAGCTTGACGAACAGGGACATGGGGTACTTTGCAGGGGTCTGCACGTAAAGCAGGGGGCCCATGAAGTCGTTGCAGCTCCACATGAACTGGAACAGTGCGCAGGACACCA
>ERZ773239.2553-NODE-2553-length-10323-cov-2.865699_pt1 | contig 10323 bp, 7 predicted proteins | sample MGYA00580521_ERZ773239 | MGnify/ENA primary metagenome ERZ773239 (study PRJEB29015, sample SAMEA2737801) | human gut metagenome | biome: human gut; feature: human-associated habitat; material: faeces | place: China | collected 2012 ... | reverse complement strand
AATCAAAATCTATTGAGCCTCGCTTTCTTCTGTTAGCTCTGAGAAGATCCGACACATGAAGCATCATCTCGAACATAGGCACAAGCTCCTCATATTTTCTGGTCTCCCCTGGATCGTGATCCTCGACAATTGCAGACACACTTGTATATGACATTCTACGGTCCACATTGATCACAGTCTCACATATCTTATGTCCTACTATGTGGCCCTTCTGATCTATGTCCATAAGGCAGCTCAGCGCCAATCTGTCCTGCCCTTCATTCAGCGAACAGATACCATTTGACAGCTTGTGCGGAAGCATAGGTATTACCCTGTCCACGAGATAACAGCTTGTACCTCTGTTAAGTGCCTCTTTATCCAGAGGGGAATTCTCCTTTACATAGTGGGTCACGTCAGCTATGTGCACACCAAGCTTGTACATTCCGTCCGCCTCATAGAGTGTTATGGCATCGTCCAGGTCTTTTGCATCCTCGCCATCTATCGTCACTGTCTGAAGATGTCGGAGATCCGTTCTGCCTGCCATCTCCGATGCGCTGACAAAATCAGGGATCTGTGAGAGGCTGTCCATGACCTCGTCAGGAAAATCGACTGGAATGTCCAGAGCTCTGACCACAGACAGCACGTCACTCTCCGGATCATTTATATGTCCAAGTATCTCTATAATCTTTCCCTCCGGAGACTTCACTTTGTCTCCATAACTGATGATCTCCGCCACAACCTTATGTCCAGCCATGGCGCCCATGGAATTTTCCTTGGATATAAATATGTCTCCATCTATTTTCAGATTGTCAGGTATGACAAATCCAAAGTTCTTATTCTTCTGATAGACTCCGACAACCTTCTTTAGTCCACGCTCAAGTACCTTTATAACCGATGCTTCCTGCTTCATTCCCTTCGGTCTGTCCTCCGCACGTATGAGGACTGTATCACCGTGGAACGCTCCCATGGTATTCTTCTCAGGGACAAAGAAATCCTCCTTCATGCCCTCAACGCGGACAAATCCAAAACCTCTCTGATTGCCGATAAATGTTCCCTTGTATGTCCCTTCTCCGACCTTCTGATATCGCCCTTTTGCCGATCTGATGATCAGTCCCTCCTCTGTGAGGTCATTCAGTATATCGAGAAATGTCTGTCTCTCATCTCCCGGGACCTGAAGGAATGTACACATCTCCTTGAACTTCATAGGCGGATAATCATCATCGCATATAAATTCATATACCGTCTGTTTTCTTCTGTTGTATAACTCCAAATCCTTATTATCCATAACAAACCCTTTCTATATACATTATGCCCGCATCCCTACCGCACAAATACATTGCATAATGAGCAAAAAAATGCTTACATATATCAGTTAATATATGTAAGCATCAGAAATCATTATTAGTTGAAAAGCTTTGAGTCAAGCAGTAATGCAAGTACAAAGAAGAGAACTGTGAGAACTGCTGTTATCTTCTTAAGTATCTCCTGCTTTGAGCTTCCCTTATTCTTGCTCCAGTAGGAATTGTCAAATCCGCCGCCTGCTCCTGATATGGAACTTGTAAGGCTCGCATCCTTTCCTTCCTGTGAAAGAACCACTATTGCTAATACTATACATACTATAACATAAATTACCATTAATATTGTCTTCAGCATCTTAACACCTCCGTTTCCGAAAAAATGGTGTGTGTATAATTTTAACACCAACTTGAAACATAATAACACAACAAAATAATATATTCAATAACTATTTTCTTCGTTTTCTGTAAAACTCCGCAAATACCAGCATTGCGATACCTATTATCGAACAGGCAATACCTGCGCCTGCATATTTCACATGGAATTTCATCTCAACAACATTCTCACCCTCAACAAGACTTATAGAATACAGGCTGTCTACCACCTTATCCGGCTGTACCTTCTGGCCGTTAACTTTGACTGTCCAACCATCACAGTAAGGAATAGATGTGAATAAACTCTGTCCTTCCTTGGCATTTACAACAAATTCTGCGCTGCCATTTTCTATATCCATCACATCAGGGGTATTTTTCTCAAGCTCCTCTGCTATGCTTTTCAGCAAATCCAGATCAAGAACATAAAACTGCTCTGCTCCATCATCCAGATCTAGCTTCTGCTTTGAGTGAAGCACAACCTTGTAGTAATCACGATCCTCATTTACAGGAATATTGAACACTGACGGCGAAAGCCATCTGGCATATCCGGTCCTGTATATTCCATTGACATTCAGCTTTGCGTTAAACAGACTGTTCCATGGGATATTGCCATAAGCGATGTAATTGCCTTCCGGGATCTCCATCTTGTATACACGCTTCTTCGCTTTACTTACAACCGTCTCGTACTTTAAAGGCTTATAGATCTCAACCTTTCTGCCGAGCAGCTCGCTGTAGAGCTCATTTTGATATTCAAATGGATTGCCATTATATTTTGCCGCTGTATATTTGCCTGAATCATATACAAATGCCATAGGCAGGCTGTATGGGTTCTCGTATACACCGGCTCCATTTGCATTGTCTGCAATATCCTCTACTTTATTCATGCCCTCCAGAGCATAATCAGATACGATGTATCTGACTCCCAGCAGTGAATCAGTTCCAAGCACCGGCATGTTGACAACATTTAGGTTATCGCCTTCGCTCCTGTATCCCGTGTCCACAAGGAAGTTCAGCACTGTGCTGTCAGCGGTTGACACATACGATCCTATCGCCCAATACCCATAACCAAACGACTCGTCATAATTTGCTCTGACATTGTTCTTATATTTAAAATTATCATCCGTATCTTTGCCATTATTGTTTTTCTTTTTTTCGAGGGATCTTGTCGCCCTTGATCTGGTCTGGCTGATCCTGTATGTATCGGAATCATATTCTTTCAGATCATTTATAAGGCCTTCCATAGCCGTCTCATACTCAACAAAACTCTCACCGTTGTCGATATGGATATTGTCCATTTGCAACATCACGCTGTATCCTGTCTCAACAGTCAGCACTGCACACAGAATGACCGTAAATATAATTCCGAACACTCTTCCGGCTCCTACGTTTTTCGAAAGCCTGCTTATGAGTGCTATCAAAACGGCTACCCCTACAATAAGCGCATCGGTCAGCCATACAAGTTTGTTATCCTGGACTCCATGCAGATAGTTTACACAAAGCATAGCCGCACTGAATATCACACTTGCAATGATAACCCGCCATTTTACAGCATTCAGATCCTCCGAGAGGAAAAATTCAGCGGCAAAGAATAATATGCAGAATATTCCAACATGTGAATATCTGTACCAATATGATCCAACCTCTTTGAACAGAGAAAATGCCATGCACAATGGATTCCAGTAAAACATGAGCAGCATTACCACAAGCGTGACAAATGCTAATATCTTCTGCTTTACATTGTGTTTCTTACCGATGAAGATTCCAATAAATTCTATCAGCGCCAGACATCCGCAGTACAGAGACACGCTTCCCTTCTGACTCTGTGCGCCAAGCGAATATCCGTCTATCACAGATGAAACATCACCGATAAATGACATGTCGAGCAGAGAGCCTAAATCAAGACTTCCTCTTACACTGTAACGCATCGCACCTATCGTCGGAAGGAACAACACCCCACTGATCAGAACTCCCGCCAGCATTGAATATATAAACCGTCCAAGTTTTCCGGCAAAATCCTTTATGACAGTCTTCTCAGCCTTAGTATCCCCACTGTACAATCTTGAATATGCAAATTCAAACAAAAACCAGAAACAGGCAAATACACAGTTGATTCCGCCCATATACCAGTTGAACAGAACTGCCAATGCAACTGATACGGAAAGCATAACAGGCCTGCCACCGTTAACCACTCTGTACACGCCCAGCATTATGAGCGGTAACATATAGAAGCCGTCAAGCCACATTATATTACATGCCTGGGCGATTCCATACTGACTCACTGCATAGCTCACCGCCAGAAAAATGATAAGTGCCTGTTTTTTCACAGAACCATCATTCCACTCTTCAAATCTCCTGTTGAGATAAAATGCAAATGTCGCCGCCGCACAGGCAAGCTTTAACGTTATGATCACATGTACGAACAATACAAGCTGGGATTTGTCGAATAACAACAGCAATAAATTGAACGGGCTGGAAAGATAGTAACTGAATACTCCTATGCAGGCCCCTCCTATAGATTTGCTGAAAGAATAATCTATATTATTTTTGCCGTCAAATACATCCTTCAGATATGCCAGAAAATCAAGATACTGAAAATCAGCATCCTTGGATGCGAGTGAATGTACTCCGAACGGCACATACTTTTTTATATAAAACAGAAGCCACAGCAGGCAGAATGTGATAATGCCCGCTGTAAGCATCTGAATAACGAGCTGTTTTCTCTGTTCTTTCTCCATCATATTCTTCTCCAGATTATTTAGTTTTAATATAATACTACACAATCTGTGAAAATACTATATAGATTAAAAATTTTTAATGAAAGAATTTCTAACTTTTACATACTGATTTATAACATATACCTACTTCGTATATCGAAACCATGATTCAGCGGTCCACTGCCCGATCCCAGATCCAGCATGGCCGCCAGGGCACCGGATATATATTGTTTGGCCATTCTAACTGAATCACTTACATCATATTCCTTTGCGAGATTTGAAGCGATCGCACTTGAAAGCGTACATCCTGTGCCATGTGTATTCGGATTATCAATACGCTTACCCGAAAACCAGGTGATATTCTCCCCGTCAAAAAGCATATCATTTGCATCATTTATGCTGTGTCCACCCTTTACAAGGACAGCGCAGCCATACTTTCCGTATATACATCTGGCAGCATTCTCCATATCAGCTACGCTCTTCACCGATATACCAGTGAGCGCCTCAGTCTCAGGTATGTTTGGCGTTATGAGCTTTGCAAGTGGGAACAGTTTACCGGTCATGACCTCCACCGCATCATCGCTTATAAGCTTAGCACCACTGGTCGCCACCATCACAGGGTCAAGCACGACATTCTCCGCATTGTATCTGGCAAGTCTGTCAGCTATCACATCAATAAGTTCAGGAACAGATACCATTCCTATCTTGACCGCTTTCGGCCGTATATCGGTAAACACCGCATCTATCTGGGCGCCAAGTACATCAGGGATAACGTTCATGATAGCAGTCACTCCTGTGGTATTCTGAGCCGTGAGGGCTGTGATCGCACTCATACCAAATACGCCATTTGCCTGCATGGTCTTGAGATCCGCCTGCACACCTGCGCCACCTGAGGAATCGCTTCCGGCTATGGTGAGGACAGGCACAAGACGGCTTCTGTCAGAATTTATACTGCACAGCATGTCATCCATACTCTTAAAATAATGATCACAATGTGCTATAAGATCTCCCTGTCTGTCCCTGCTGGATTCGTCAAAGAGACCGACCACAACAAATCCTCCGTTCTGTGCTGTCTCCGCCGCATGATATGCGTCCTCGAATACAAATGTATCCGAAGCCGGAGTTCCCATAAACTCAGCCGCCATCTCATATATCTTAGGTGAGGCTGCCTTGCCCACGCCCACCTCAGAACATGTAAATATCCTGTCAACATACTTCATAAGTCCTGTCCGCACAAGTGCTGCCTCAACATGGCATCTGTCTGTGGATGTTGCAACAGTGACCGGGATATCATATCTCTTTAAGAACCTCAGCAGTTCAGGCACACCTGACTTCGGCTCAACTTTATTTGCATAGAAATCGCGCACAGTCTCATTGATACCGTCTATAATCTCCTTCGCGCTGAGTTCAAGTCCATAGTGTTCCTGCATATATTCTGCGCCCTTCATCATGGTCATGGTGAAAAGCACCTTCTCAAGATCAGGTTCTGCCTGTATCCCCTGCCCCGCCAGATACATCTCTCCGGCATGATCCCACATAGGCATAGAGTCAAGCAGAACCCCATCCATATCAAATATCGCACCTTTTATATCACTGATAACTATTTTTTTCATGTACACCTCTATATCATATATTTAGTCAGGCATCAAGCATATTCTCTACAGAAAACTTGAGCTCCTCTGTGGCCTTCTGTATGTCCTTCTGTCCGAATATGGCACTTATAACTGCCACACCGCATATTCCAGAGCCCGCAAGCTCGGCCACATTATCCTTTGTTATGCCGCCTATGGCAATGACCGGTATGGACACCGCCTCACAAATGGCCTTGAGAGTTTCATGGCTCACATCGTCCGCGTCATCCTTTGAACCTGTTGTAAACACTGCTCCTACACCAAGATAATCTGCGCCGTGCTTTTCCGCTATAATCGCCTGCTCGACAGTCTGTGCAGACACTCCAAGTATCTTGTCAGGGCCGAGTATCTTTCTGACGTCCATGGCCTCCATATCACTCTGTCCCACGTGTACACCGTCAGCATCTATATCTTTTGCTATGCTGACCTCGTCATTGATGACAAATGGAACCCCATATTCCTTACAAAGCTTCTGTATCTCCTTCGCCTCAGCGAGGAAGTCTTCTCTGTCGAGCTTCTTCTCCCTGAGCTGTACAAATGTTGCACCGCCGTCAAGTGCCTTCTTTACCTGATCATACAGAGTCTCTTCACCAAGCCAGTGTCTGTCAGTTACTGCGTAGAGCAAGAGCTCTTTCTCACTGCAATTTATCATACTATCCGTCCTTCCTATATGTTTCGATCCCGATCTGATGCAGATCCAGGCAATTATTAGACTTCCGTCAATTATCTGATTTCAAACTTTGCGCCCTGTTCAAGTGTATCCCCGTCCATATTGTATATGGCGTCGATTATCCTGTTCCTGTATGTTGAATTACCCTCAAATGCCTGCAGATGGGAATAACCGATCTCCCCAGCAAGTCCCATGACCATGACAGCCACTGCAGCAGCCTCAAGCTTGTTGTCCTGATTTGCCACAACATATGCTGTCATCATTCCTGAGAGCTGGCAGCCTGTTCCAGTGATCTTACCCATCTCAGGACGGCCGTTTCTGATTACATAACATTTCTCGCTGTCCGCAACAAGGTCTATTGCGCCTGTTACAGCTATGATAGATCCCGTTTCAGCAGATAGCTTCTTGACAAATGCCACTGCATTATCAAGCGTATCCTCCGTAACCGCATCTGCCACATCGGCATCAACACCCTTTGTGCTGCCGGAACCATATGCCAGAGTTTTGATCTCAGAGATATTTCCCCTTATAACATCAAATCTAATCTCCTTCATAAGTCCAACAGCCGTATCAGTTCTGAGCTTACTTGCTCCTGCTCCAACAGGATCGAGAAGTACAACATGTCCAAGTTCATTTGCCTTCTTCCCTGCCAGGTACATTGATGGAATAGTGTTCTTGTTAAGTGTTCCTATGTTGATATTCAGACCACCACATATACTTGTGATATCCTCCACGTCACCCTCATCATCCGACATGATAGGACTTCCACCGCACGCCAGAATGACATTTGCCACATCATTTACAGTTACATAGTTTGTTATATTGTGTACCAGAGGTACATTCTTTCTCACATTTTCAAGGCACTCTTTTATCATGTTTTTCTATCTCCTTTATATATACTCTGTTGTTTATCTGCTAATCTTTTTTGACGAAAAGCGGCCATACCATAAGGCACAGCCGCTTTTCTTATGCTGTATGTATCCCTACGCCGGCGCTGATCCAGGTCAGACCTGATCTACTCCTGGGCAGGAGGTACATCAGATGTACAATGCATACACTTTGTTGCTTTGATATCTATCTCACCCATACAGTATGGGCACTTTCTTGTGAGAGGAGCTGCCTCCTCTTTCTTCTTACCAAGATCCATGATCGCATTGATCCCCTTCATGATGACAAATATAACAAATGCCATGATTATGAAGTTGATAACTGCTGAAATAAACGCTCCATACTCGATATACTGTCCTGTATGGAATATCTGAAAATGTCCACCAATCTCTGCTCCACCGATACTGTTGATTATTGGTGTGATGAAACAGTCTGTAAAAGATGTAACCAATGACTGGAACGCTCCACCAATGATAACACCGATTGCAAGACTCATCACATTTCCCTTAAGGGCAAACTCCTTAAACTCTTCCAAAAACTTCTTAATATGTATCCTTCCAACTGAATACAGCACCAATCATAACAAACTTATATTATAATTCGGTGCCGTATCTTTTATTTATTGTTTCTCGCGCAATTGATATGACATATATCTACATTTGCTGTCATCGCTAATCGCACATCATCTTTTTTTACTTTCTTACAATAAGTGACTTGCCTGTCATCTCCTTAGGCTGAGGAAGTCCCATAACCTCAAGAAGTGTAGGTGCGATATCTGCAAGACATCCGCCCTCACGAAGCTCTACATCTTCACCATAGTTGTAAAGGATAAATGGTACAGGGTTAGTTGTATGAGCTGTATGTGGAGCACCGGTCTCATAGTTGATCATCTGCTCTGCGTTACCATGATCAGCACAGATAAAGAGAACACCATCAACCTTATCAATTGCCTCTACAGCAGCGCCAACGCACTTGTCAACTGTCTCTACAGCCTGGATAGCTGCTGGGATAATACCTGTATGACCAACCATATCAGGGTTTGCAAAGTTGATGATGATCACATCATACTCGCCACCAAGGATAGCTGCATTGAGCTTCTCGCTTACCTCTGGAGCACTCATCTCTGGCTGGAGGTCATATGTTGCTACAGCAGGTGACTTTACAAGGATTCTGTCCTCGTTCTTGTTAGGCTCCTCAACACCGCCGTTGAAGAAGAACGTTACATGAGCATACTTCTCTGTCTCAGCAAGTCTGAGCTGCTTGAGGCCCTTAGCTGCAAGGTACTCACCGAATGTGTTGTCAATCTCTTCCTTCTTGAATGCTACAAGCTTGTTAGGTATTGACTCGTCGTAGTCCTTGAAACATACATATGTGAGTGGCATGCGGCCATTTGCTCTCTCAAATCCATCAAAATCATCACTGCAGAATGCTCTGGTGATCTCGCGGGCTCTGTCTGGTCTGAAGTTAAAGAATATAACTGAATCATTTGGCTTAACAAGTGATACAGGCTTACCATTCTCTGTGATTACTGTAGGAAGAACGAACTCATCATATACTTCCTTGTCATATGACTCCTGCATAGCTGCAACCGGGTCCTCAGCCTGAACGCCCTCACCTGTTACAAGTGACTTGTATGCAAGCTCTACTCTGTCCCATCTGTTATCTCTGTCCATTGCGTAGTAACGGCCTGACATAGATGCAACCTTACCTACACCAATCTCCTTCATCTTTGCGATAAGCTCCTCAAGGTATCCCTTACCTGATGCAGGCGGTGTATCTCTTCCATCGAAGAATGGATGAACGTATACGTTCTCAAAGTTCTGCTTCTTGCAGAGCTCAAGGATCGCATAAAGGTGTGTATTGTGGCTGTGAACACCACCATCTGAGAGAAGTCCCCAGAGATGAAGATCTGAATTGTTCTTCTTGCAGTTTTCTATTGCAGCAAGCATCTCCTCGTTCTCAAAAAAATCTCCATCAGCGATTGCCTTTGTGATTCTTGTAAGCTCCTGATATATGATACGGCCTGCGCCGATATTCATATGACCTACCTCTGAATTGCCCATCTGACCGTCTGGAAGTCCTACAGGAAGTCCTGAAGCTGCGCCCTGCACAAATGGTGCTGTAGCCATAAGTTTGTCCATAACAGGTGTCTTTGCAAGTGCTACTGCATTGCCCTCTGTCTTGTCACTGAGACCATATCCGTCGAGGACCATTAAAACTACTGGTTTCTTACTCATAATTTTTCTCCTTTTTATTTATTCCGGCTAAATGCCTCTTAATCATAATTCACTCATTTGAGATTATACTTATATAATGCCTATTTTTCAAGTTCAAATCCAACTCAAATCACAGGTCAATATCCAGTTCAACCGGGCAGTGATCAGATCCCATGATATCAGTGTGTATCTTAGCATCGACAAGCTTGTCCTTCAAACTCTCAGATGTGAGAAAATAGTCGATACGCCAACCTGCATTCTTCTCCCTTGCCTTGAATCTGTACGACCACCATGAATATATATTTTCCTGATCCGGATAAAAATATCTGAATGTGTCGATGAAGCCATCATCTAGAAGCACCGTCATCTTCTCTCTTTCCTCATCAGTAAATCCCGCATTCTTCCTGTTTGTCTTTGGATTTTTCAGATCTATCTCATTGTGAGCCACGTTCATATCGCCGCACACTATAACAGGCTTATTCTCCTCAAGCTTTTTCAGATATGCTCTGAAATCATCCTCCCACTTCATCACATAACGGTTCACCATACGTGCAT
>ERZ773239.2545-NODE-2545-length-10357-cov-2.418462_pt1 | contig 10357 bp, 6 predicted proteins | sample MGYA00580521_ERZ773239 | MGnify/ENA primary metagenome ERZ773239 (study PRJEB29015, sample SAMEA2737801) | human gut metagenome | biome: human gut; feature: human-associated habitat; material: faeces | place: China | collected 2012 ... | reverse complement strand
ATAATGGAAAGGAAATGCCCCATCTGTTATATAAAGCAGAAAATATAATTGACAATAAAGAAAACTCCGTAAAAGTATTCGCCTCCTGTTTTTCTGTCAGGGCACGCAAATGCTTCAATGTATCTTCCGTTGCAAAGAAATGCACGCGGCATCCCAATTGTTTACCCATACGGCAGAGCTGTGTCATCCATTTCAAGAAACCTTTTTCATATTCCGCCTTATCGGGAACCGCCACCACAATCCGGCGCAACGTATTGACAGGCATCAATAATTTAGCGATCATAATCTGGCGGTTCGTGCCCTTCAACAAGTTTTCCGTCATTGTACCAAAGAAAGAATCCATCAAATTCGTCTTACGATGCAAACCTATTACAATATCCGTTACCGCATATTCTTTCTGCGTATGAATAATACCTTGCGCAATATTCAAATCATAACGCAACACAGTCTTTACAGACGCATCGGCAGCAGCAGCAATCATCGCCGTACGCTCCAAGTTACGCTTGCCTATGAGTTCCTTGGTTTCTGAAGTATTATTATCATTGATCACACTCAGTGCCACCAATGACTCTTTTTGTTTAGGATGCCTCATCATCAAAGCCATGCCTACCAACCCTTCTATGGTTTCAGGATTAGCTACCGGAATCAAGATGCGTTCCTGTTCCTTACCTTCGCTGCCCTCCATCAGATTTTCCTGGGTCACCATTTTGCGTGCGGCACGCTCTGTCACAACAGAACTTATAATACAAGTGAACAAAATCATGACCACCGTACCATTCAAAACATCATCATTCAACAACCGCTCTCCATTTTCCATAATAATACCGTGACCTATCAACACAGCGGCCAAAGTCGCAGCAGCCTGTGCATTGCTTAATCCGAATATCAGGCTGCCCTCCACTTTTTTCATATATCTTCTGGGTTATCCATGCAGCCAGCCACTTACTGAATGTCGCCACTACGGTCATTACAACCGCCACTTTCAGCGCTTCACCTTCCGTAAAAAGGCAACGTACATCAATAATCATTCCCACCCCAATCAAGAAATAGGGAATAAACAGCGCATTACCCACAAACTCCAGCCGGTTCATCAAAGGAGAAACATGAGGAACAAAACGATTCAATACCAGCCCGGCAAGGAAAGCTCCCAAAATACCTTCCATCCCCACCAGTTCCATCAAGCCTCCGCCCAGGAACACCATAGCCAGCACAAATATAAATTGCATCACCGCATCCTCATATGTACGGAAAAACCACCGGCTGATGCGAGGCATTAAAAATATGATAAGTCCGAACAGCAAAACCACCTTGGCAACCAACAGCACCCAAAACAGTCCGCCTACGTCCTCACCTTTATACATACCACCAATAACAGCCAGCACCATCAAAGCCAGCACCACAGTCACCGCCGTACCACCAATAGTGATACTGACCGTCCGTTGCCGCGACAAGCCATACCGGCTGATAATAGGATAAGCAATCAAGGTGTGGCTGGCATACATACTGGCCAGCAGCACAGAAGTCAGGAATCCATAGTTCAGCATACTCATGCTACTCCATATGCCCAGCCCCATCGGGATGAGGAAAGTAAACATACCAAAGACCAATCCTTTTGTCCTGTTTTTCTTGAAATCGTCCATATCCATCTCAAGACCGGCCAAAAACATAATGTAGTAAAGTCCTACCTTTCCAAACAATTCAAAACTGCTGTCACGCTCCAGAATGTTAAAGCCATACTTGCCTACCACTACCCCGGCAAGTATCATACCAATAATATGCGGAATGCGTAAACGCCCCAAAATCATAGGGGCAAACAGAATGATAATGAGTACCAGGAAGAATATCCAGGTAGGATCTGTGACCGGAAAATGTATGTTAAGGTCGAATAGTTCCATCTTTTTTTAAGTTTTATACCATAATATCGACAAAATTACGAAAAAACTTTCTTTTTTACTGATTTATATTCTAAAATGTTCTAATTTTGCACGCAGAACGTACTTACATGCTGAGAGATAGTTCTAAAGTATTACTAAATTTTATCTTATAAAACAAAAAACAAAATGAAAGTAGCAATTGTTGGTGCGAGCGGAGCTGTAGGACAAGAGTTCCTGCGTGTGCTCGATGAAAGGAACTTCCCGTTGGATGAGTTAGTGTTATTCGGTTCTTCACGCAGTGCAGGACGAAAATACACATTCCGCGGTAAACAGATTGAAGTGAAACTCCTTCAGCACAACGATGACTTTAAAGGTGTAGATATCGCTTTCACATCAGCCGGCGCAGGTACCACAAAAGAGTTTTGTGAAACCATTACCAAACATGGTGCCGTACTGATTGACAACTCCAGCGCTTACCGTATGGATGCCGACGTGCCTTTGGTAGTGCCCGAAGTGAATCCGGAAGATGCTTTGAATCGTCCCCGTAACGTGATAGCTAACCCCAACTGTACAACTATCCAGATGGTAGTTGCGCTGAAAGCCATCGAAAATCTTTCACACATAAAACGTGTGCATGTGGCTACTTATCAAGCTGCCAGCGGTGCAGGTGCAGCAGCTATGGATGAATTGTATGAACAATATCGTCAGGTATTGGCTAACGAGCCCGTGACCGTAGAGAAATTCGCTTACCAGTTGGCATTCAACCTGATTCCCCAGATTGATGTATTTACCGACAATGGATATACCAAAGAAGAAATGAAGATGTTCAACGAAACACGCAAGATTATGCACTCCGACATTCAGGTTAGCGCCATGTGTGTACGTGTTCCCGCCCTCCGTTCTCACTCGGAAAGTATCTGGGTAGAAACTGAACGCCCCATTTCTCCTGAAGAAGCCCGTAAAGCCTTTGCCAAAGGGGAAGGCCTGGTACTGATGGACAATCCCGAAAAGAAAGAATATCCGATGCCTTTGTTCCTGGCAGGTAAAGATCCGGTTTACGTAGGTCGTATCCGCAAAGATCTGGCAAACGAAAACGGACTGACTTTCTGGATTGTAGGCGATCAGATTAAGAAAGGTGCGGCATTGAACGCTGTTCAGATTGCCGAATACTTGATCAAAGTAGGAAACGTGAAATAATTTATTAAATAATTTGTCATAATCTTTATCTTTGCGTCAATCATTGGTTTAATGAATTGACCAAGATAAAGATTATATTGTTTCTTACAGTTATTCGCCCGTCAAACTATCCCACAACATTATGCTGAAAGGAAAAACACTTCGGCGGATACCGAAAAAACGAAGTGTTTTATTTATATCCCCGATAAAACAATCTTCTTGTTTCCGTCAAGAGTTCTTCTTAATATAATATAATTAAGCCGTTTTACCCCAACCTTTAAACCATTCCTTACAGACAATGGAACGCGTAGCAAGCGCATAAAAGAACCATTAATCATACCAAGGAAAACGCCATACCTCCCAAAAACATTTCAGCAAATCCCCAAACAATTCACCTGACAGGCCCCCCCCCGTCTCGTCCAACCGACATGAATCAAAACACCATAAAAAAAAGAGCATTGCAACAAACTGCAATACTCTCTTCTTTCCAATATTCTATGATAGCTATTTTTTAGCATCCAAGGTATCATCAATGCTTTTTCCCGTACCCTTCAACGGGAATATATCAACCAAATTCACATCAAATATCAACGTTGAATATCCGGGAATACCTTCTGTACCATCTTTTCCGTAAGCCAATGGATAAGGAATATAAAGCTTCCATTGGTCACCGGCTTTCATACCACCAAATCCTTTCATCAAGGCCGTACTCCACCCTGCTATCACCGCACCTACCAGAAATTTTCTAGGAGTGGCAGTTTCCGGATCAAGCTCACCCTGATAACTTTGGTCAAAAACCGTACCGTTAATCAATTGACCACGATAATTCACCGCTACCGTATCCGTAGCAATAGGACTCTCAGTACCATCTCCCACTTTCTGAATTTTACAGTAAACATTATCAATGATCTTTCCTGTTTCATTCAATCCCAAAGATGGAAGTTTATAGGAACGGATGATTTTCCATTGCCCTTCTCCATTGCCTTGATTGGCTTCCGCCACTGTAGCAATGGAGTCAATATACCGCTGATTACGCTCTTCCCAGTTTGCATATGGATCTTCTGTCCCATCCGTCTCACTACATGAAACAATGGACAGGGAAGTAACAAACAGCAGACCAATCAGCCAAAGAATACTTTTATTCATAATACATTTATTATTGCAAAGTCTTCAGCAGACTTGTTATACTTACTTTATCGGCAATGATATTGTTCAGTTCCGAAATAGCTACACGCTCCTGCTGCATGGTATCACGATTACGCAAAGTTACACAATTATCCTCCAAAGTCTGGTGGTCTACTGTGATACAATACGGAGTACCGATGGCATCCTGACGACGGTAACGCTTGCCGATGCTGTCTTTCTCATCATACTGGCAGTGGAAATGGAACTTCAAGTCATTCATAATCTCACGCGCCTTCTCGGGCAGGCCGTCTTTCTTCACCAACGGCATCACGGCCAGTTTCACCGGAGCCAGAGCAGCAGGCAATTTCAATACCACACGAGTTTCACCATTCTCCAATGTCTCTTCTGTATAAGCAGCACTCATAATGCTAAGGAACATACGGTCCACACCGATAGATGTTTCAATAACATACGGAGTATAGCTTTCGTTCAATTCCGGATCGAAATACTTGATGCTCTTGCCACTGAACTTCTCGTGCTGACTCAAGTCAAAGTTCGTACGGCTATGAATACCTTCCACTTCCTTGAATCCAAACGGCATCAGGAATTCAATGTCTGTAGCTGCATTGGCATAATGTGCCAGTTTATCGTGATCATGGAAACGGTAATGATCATCACCGAAACCTAATGCCTTATGCCATTTCAAACGAGTTTCTTTCCATTTGGGGAACCACTCCAGCTCAGTACCCGGTTTTACGAAGAACTGCATCTCCATCTGTTCAAACTCACGCATACGGAAAATGAACTGGCGGGCTACGATCTCGTTGCGGAAAGCCTTACCAATCTGAGCGATACCGAAAGGAATCTTCATACGACCGGTCTTCTGTACATTCAGGTAATTGACAAAAATACCCTGCGCTGTTTCCGGACGAAGATAAATCTTCATGGCACCATCGGCAGTAGAACCCATTTCGGTAGAGAACATCAAATTGAACTGACGTACTTCAGTCCAGTTCTTGGTTCCCGAAATAGGACAAACAATCTCTTCATCAATGATAATCTGACGAAGTTCATCCAAATCATTGTCGTTCAAAGCTTTTGAGAACCGTTCATGTAAAGCGTCGCGCTTGGCCTGATGCTCCAGAACACGACCGTTGGTGCTACGAAACTGAGCCTCATCAAAAGCATCACCGAATCTCTTGGCAGCCTTGGCCACTTCTTTGTTTATCTTGTCATCGTACTTGGCAAGCTGGTCCTCTATCAACACATCGGCACGATAACGTTTTTTAGAATCGCGGTTGTCAATCAGAGGATCATTGAATGCGTCCACATGTCCGGAAGCCTTCCAAATAGTAGGATGCATAAAAATAGCAGAATCAATACCTACGATGTTCTCGTGCAGCAGCACCATACTCTGCCACCAATATTGCTTGATATTATTCTTCAACTCCACTCCCATCTGACCGTAATCGTATACAGCGCCCAGTCCGTCATAGATATCACTGGACGGAAATACAAAACCATACTCTTTACAGTGCGATACTAATTTCTTAAAAACATCTTCTTGTGCCATTTTCTTATCTGTTTATTCTTACACTTTTGTTGTTTTTTCCTGTTTTCAACCTTTAATAAGGGCGAAATAATATGCAAAGTAAATGATTTTTTTCAATAAAAGTCGTATTTTTGCGTGCATATCATCAGAACATTAAGGAATTTAAATATATATGAGCGACGATTTTATTGATAAAGAGGAACAAAACGAAGAAAATATCCCCACGCCGGAGAACGGACACTTGGACTATAAACCTGCCGATACCAAAAACACAGGGGTGAAGCACCAGCTGAGCGGAATGTATCAGAACTGGTTTTTGGACTATGCCTCTTACGTAATACTGGAACGTGCCGTACCGCACATCAATGATGGTTTGAAACCTGTCCAAAGACGTATCCTCCACTCTATGAAAAGATTGGATGACGGCCGATATAACAAAGTTGCAAACATTGTAGGACATACCATGCAGTTTCACCCGCACGGCGATGCTTCCATAGGCGATGCGTTGGTGCAGCTAGGCCAAAAGGATCTGTTGATAGACTGTCAGGGAAACTGGGGTAACATACTGACAGGCGACGGTGCCGCTGCCCCCCGTTATATCGAAGCACGTCTGTCCAAATTCGCATTGGATGTGGTTTTCAATCCCAAAACCACCGAATGGCAAGCATCATACGACGGACGAAACAAAGAGCCGATCACCCTACCTGTCAAATTCCCGCTCTTGCTCGCTCAGGGAGTAGAAGGTATTGCTGTGGGCCTTTCTTCCAAAATCCTGCCACACAATTTTAACGAACTGTGTGATGCCTCCATTGCCTATTTGCGTGGTGAGGAATTCAAACTCTATCCCGATTTCCAGACAGGAGGCTCTATTGATGTATCACGCTACAACGATGGAGAACGCGGCGGAATGGTGAAAGTACGTGCTAAAATCAATAAAATAGACAACAAAACATTGTCCATAGCCGAAGTACCTTTCGGAAAGACTGTCCCGGGGGTATGCGACTCTATTGTCAAAGCCAGTGAAAAGGGAAAAATCAAGATCCGGAAAGTGGAAGATCTTACTTCTGAAAAAGTGGAAATCCTAGTGCACCTTGCTCCGGGAGTATCCTCGGACAAAACCTTGGACGCGCTCTATGCATTTACTGATTGTGAAGTAAGCATATCTCCCAATTGCTGTGTAATTGATGAAAAGAAACCCCACTTCCTTACAGTCAGTGCCGTCCTTAAAAAAGCCACGGACAACACGTTGTCCCTGCTTCGTCAAGAGTTGGAAATACACAAAGGAGAATTGCTTGAAAACCTTCATTTCGCATCATTGGAAAAAATCTTTATCGAAGAACGGATTTATAAGGAAGTAAAGTTCGAGCAATCCGAAAATACAGATGCCGCCTGCGAATTCATTGATGAACGGCTGACTCCTTTCTATCCGCAATTTATCCGTGAAGTGACCAAAGAGGATATTCTGAAGTTATTGGATATCAAGATGGCCCGGATTCTGAAGTTCAACAAGGATAAAGCAGATGAGAACATAGCCCGTATCAAGGAACAGATTGAAGAAATAAACAATCATCTGGCACATATCGTAGAATATACCATTGACTGGTATCAGATGTTGAAAGATAAATATGGCAAACAATCCCCCCGCCGTACAGAGTTACGTAACTTCGATACCATTGAGGCGGCGAAGGTAGTGGAAGCTAACGAAAAACTCTATATCAACCGCGAAGAAGGCTTTATCGGCACCGCCTTGAAAAAAGATGAATTTATAGCCAACTGTTCAGATATTGACGATGTGATTATCTTCTATAAAGACGGCAAATACAAAGTGGTTCGTGTAACAGACAAAATGTTTGTCGGCAAGAATGTTCTCTATGTCAATATCTTCAAGAAAAACGACAAACGTACCATATACAATGTGGTCTATCGGGATGGAAAAGAAGGGTTTCACTATATCAAACGATTCAACATTACCTCCATCACCCGCGACCGTGAATATGATGTAACGCAAGGTACGCCCGGCTCACGTATCGTTTACTTTACAGCCAATCCCAATGGGGAAGCGGAGGTTATCAAGATTACCTTAAAGCCGAATCCGCGTATCAAAAAAATCATATATGAAAAAGATTTCAGTGACATCAATATAAAGGGACGCCAGTCCATGGGCAATATCCTGTCTAAATACGAAGTACATAAAATAGCCTTGAAACAACGTGGCGGCTCTACCCTGGGTGGAAGAAAAGTATGGTTTGACCGGGATGTACTCCGCTTGAACTATGACGGACGCGGTGAATATCTGGGAGAATTCCAAAGTGACGAATTGATTTTAATAGTCCATGAAAATGGAGAATTCTATACCAGTAACTTCGATTTGAACAATCATTATGATCCGGGGATCCACATCATCGAGAAGTTCGATGCCAACAAGGTATGGTCCGCCGCTTTATTTGATGCCGACCAGGGATATCCTTATCTGAAACGATTCACTTTTGAATCCACTTCACGCCGTCTCAATTATTTGGGCGAGAATAAGGAAAGTCGTTCTATATTGCTTACTTGTGTGGCTTATCCACGCATACAAGTCATATTCGGAGGACATGACAGTTTCCGTGATCCATTGGAAATAGATGTGGACGAATTCATCGGAATCAAGAGTTTCAAAGCGAAAGGAAAACGAATCAGTACTTACAACATTGAACAAATAAATGAACTGGAACCTTTACGCTTCCCCGAACCTTCCAAAGAAGAGGACGGTGCGGAAGAGGGGACTGATGAAAACGAAGAAACTGCCGAAATTGAAGATCCGGATCATGGTAAGAGTGAAACAGATATCATTGATGAAATTACCGGCCAGATGAAACTGTTTTAAAAAATGAAGAAAATTCTCCTGTTATTACTGTCCCTGTTTTTGGGTCTGTCTTCGCAGGCGCAGGAAGACAGCTTACAAGCAAACCGCTACGTTATGAGAGCTACTCTTTACGGTGCCGGTTTTACAAATATATTGGACACCTATCTTTCACCGATGGAATATACCGGACCCGAAATTCGTATCCTGCGTGAAAGTATGCGCATGACCAAACTGATGAATGGCAACGTGTCTGTTCAAAGTCTGTTCCAAGCCAATCTGTCCCTGACAGAGAATAAAGCAGAAACAAGTAATGAAATGGCAGGTATGGTCAATTGGAATTATGCACTGCATTACCAGTTCCGGCTGACAGAAAACTTGAAGATACTGGCGGGTCCCATGCTGGACTTGAACGGCGGGTTCATCTATAACATGCGAAATTCCAATAATCCCGCCCAAGCTAAAGCATATGTCAATCTGGCGGCATCGGGTATGGTCATCTATCGGTTTCATATCGGTAACTATCCGCTGATAGCCCGTTATCAAGCCAATCTGCCTGTCATGGGGATTATGTTTTCCCCGGAATACGGACAATCTTATTATGAGATATTCAGTTTAAAGAATGGCGGCAAGAATGTGCTGTTCACTTCCCTGCATAACCAACCTTCCTTGCGACAGCTGGTTACATTGGATTTTCCTATCCGGTCGGTCAATATGCGTTTCGGATACCTATGTGATATCCAGCAGGCGAAAGTCAATAATCTGAAAAGTCATATATGGTCACACGCCTTTATGATAGGTTTCGTGAAAAACTTTTATTTATTAAAAGGTAAGAACAAAGTGGCGATGCCCAGCCGGGTCAGCCCTTATTAATATAGAGGATGAAAAGAAATAGTTATATTTTTATCAGTCTGTTATTGTCTGTTGTATTATTTACTTCGTGCATCACGGAGGACGAATACGACAACTCCCCCGAAGGCAACTTCGAAGCATTATGGCAGACTATCGACCGCCAGTATTGTTTCCTTGACTATAAAAAGCAGGAATACGGATTGGACTGGAATGAAATATACAGCCAGTATAAACAGAGAATATCCAAAGGCATGAATAATGAACAGTTATTCGAAGTTCTGGCAGATATGCTGAACGAGTTGCGTGACGGACACGTAAATCTGTCTTCCAAACTGGAGTACTCCCAATATCGTGAATGGTTTGACAGCTATCCGGCCAATTTCAGCGACAGCATCCAACGTGTTTATCTAGGTAAGGATTATGCCCAATCCTCGGGTATGAAGTATCAGATATTCGAGGACAATATAGCCTATATTTATTGTGGCAGTTTCCAATCGGGCATCGGTGAAGGAAATCTGGACGAGGTTCTAAACAAACTGGCTATTTGTGATGGGTTGATTATTGATGTGCGAAATAATTCGGGTGGTAATCTTACCACAGCCGAGAAATTAGCCGCACGTTTCACGAATGAAAAAGTGCTGGTAGGCTATATGTCCCATAAAACCGGACCGGGGCACAATGACTTCTCCACTCCCAAAGCAGTTTGGCTGGAACCGTCACTAGACCGTGTACGCTGGCAAAAACAGGCGGTAGTGCTGACTAACCGCCGCTCTTTCAGCGCCACTAATGATTTTGTGAACAGAATGAAAATACTACCTAAAGTAACCATCATCGGTGACAAAACAGGTGGCGGTTCCGGCCTGCCCTTCTCCTCCGAACTGCCCAACGGCTGGTCTGTCCGCTTCTCGGCCAGCCCCATGTACGATGCGGATATGC
>ERZ773239.2529-NODE-2529-length-10425-cov-3.980521_pt1 | contig 10425 bp, 8 predicted proteins | sample MGYA00580521_ERZ773239 | MGnify/ENA primary metagenome ERZ773239 (study PRJEB29015, sample SAMEA2737801) | human gut metagenome | biome: human gut; feature: human-associated habitat; material: faeces | place: China | collected 2012 ... | reverse complement strand
CCTTCCATGACGAGGTCCCTCCCGCCGACACTGCCACGGTGACCGGCAAGCTCGACGGACACGATCATCCGTTCGTGGAGCATTTCAAGTTCGTCAGGCAGTTTGAAGATGACAATACCGTTGCTCGCCAGACCATGCCTTCCCCAGCGCAGACCCGTTTCGTGCTTACCGGCAACAAGAACGCCTACCCGTACGACGAGTTCTACAAAGATGACGACGAGCTGACCGCGGATATCGTGGCCGCATACCGTCAGGTCATTGCCGACCTGTATGCCGCCGGCTGCCGTAACGTGCAGTTCGATGACTGCACCTGGACTCGCCTGTGCGACAAGAGCGTGCGTGAGCGTCTCGGCTGGAGCGATGAGGATGCGGCCCGCCTGCAGCAGGAGAATCTTGACGTGATCAACACAGTGATCGCAGACCAGCCTGATGATTTGGTGATCAACACCCATATCTGCCGTGGTAATTTCCATTCCACGTGGCTGTCGTCCGGCGGTTATGCTCCGGTCGCAGCCAAGCTGTTCGGCGAAGAGAACGTGGACGCCTACTATCTGGAGTTCGACGACGACCGTTCCGGTGACTTCGCGCCACTGGCTGAGGTTTCCGGCGATAAACAGGTTGTGCTTGGCCTCGTCACCTCCAAGAGACCGGAACTTGAAGATCCGGAAGTGATTAAGGCTCGCATCTCCGAAGCGGCCCAGCATGTGCCGCTTGACCGCTTGTGCCTGTCCACCCAGTGCGGTTTTGCCTCCACTGAGGAAGGCAACAAGCTCACTGAGGAGCAGCAGTGGGCCAAGATCGCACTCGTAAGGTCCATCGCCGAAGAAGTCTGGGGCGAATAATCCAAGCCAATGCTCGGTACGACCAGCTTATGACATGGTCGTACCGGGCATTGTGTTATTCGATGATGTGAACGCGGAGCATTGGGCGAAACGTATAATACGGGACAGCAATCGTGAAATCATAACATCGCAGACAGGGAAAGCTATGAGAAAAGTGGCTTTTATTTGCATGCATAATTCATGCCGCAGCCAGATTGCCGAAGCGTTGGGAAAGCATCTACGCGGAACCGATTGTGATTTTTATTCCGCAGGTGTGGGAACCAAGCCGCAGATCAATCAGGATGCCGTACGACTCATGAAAGAGCTTTACGGCATCGACATGGAGAAAACGCAATACTCCAAGCTGATTTCGGATATTCCAAAACCTGACACCGCGATCTCCATGGGCTGCGACGTGGGATGTCCCTATATCGGCAAGACTTTCGACGATAATTGGAATCTGCCAGATCCAACCGGGCACAACGATGAAGCTTTCATTGACGTCATCCGTCGCATCGAGGAAAACATCATGAAGCTCTAAAGGGTCTTGACCAGCATCCGTTCGAAGCCCACCAAGACCCTTCCAAAGCATTCTAGGTTAGCTTCTAGCACAATCAGCAGGCAGCTAAATTTTGCCAGCGTGATTTGGTAAGAACATTCACGTGCCCGACACGCACCTCGTGCATAAGAGGCACCGGTACCTCATCACACGTGTGATGATAGACAAAACCAACCTTCTCCTGCACCCGCTTCGACTTCAGATTGCCGTCATAATAGCCGCACCAAATCGCACTCATACCAAGATCAACAAAACCATGACGGATAACCTCCTTGGCTGCCTCCGGCATATAACCCCTCCCCCAGAAAGGCTTGCCCAGCCAGTAACCCAACTCACACTCATCATCACGATCCGTCATATCCGTATGGCCATTAAGCTTTAACTCAATCGAACCAATGGGGTTATTGCTGCCGCGCTCGCAAATCGCGTAGCATTCCTTGCCATTGAGCACATGACGAATCGTATTGAGACTTTCTTCTTTCGATCGGTGTGCGGGCCAGCCCGCGACAGGCCCGATATCCGGATCTTTCGCATAGGAGTACAAGCTTTCCGCATCTGTTTCCGCCCAAGCCCTCAATGTCAGCCGTTCCGTTTCCAACATGTAGTCGACCTCTTTCACACGCAATGCATTGAACTGAAGTATAGATTAGCCTGCAAGGAGAGTTTGCTGTGAGTTGCGCGGCGGAGGCGTGACGCGGATGGAGGCGATACATGCGAAAGTGACGGCTGGCCTGACTCTCCTGTGGGCTTCGATGAAAGTTACGTCCAGTGCAGGGCGTAGATTCATAGCCAACACGTAAAGCAGGGGGGCTCCCCAACGGAGCTGAGATAGGCGAATGCCTGACCCTTTGAACCTGTTGGTTAACACCATCGTAGGGAGCGAAGAATGAGTGTCGTAGCGCACACGCATTGCCAGCGTCAATTGGCATCCGTAAAAGTCTGCGCAGCAGATGCGTCGACCAAACAGTCTGCATCACGCAATCATCAATCGTGATTCCGTTTTCTATCCCGTATAACCGAGCATACGGGCGCGTCAGCATACCCATTGCCTGCGAAATCAAGTTTTCCCAACCCAAAACATCATAATCAAGGGGGAATCATGAACAATTATCCGTATGCGTCGATGCGAGACAGCTTCGACCTGAGCGCCTATTTTGTGGTAGGACCACAGGATTGCAAAGGCCGACCGATCACCGACGTCATCGATGACGCATTGCGCGGGGGCGCAAGCTTCATCCAACTGCGCGTCAAAGACGCTGACGCGAAGGATCTCACCGACATGGCGCGTGATATCGCGCAAATCATCGAAGACAACAATAAGTCGGATTCCGTGGCATTCGTGATCGACGACCGTGTGGACGTGGTCTGGCAGGCCCGCAGCAAAGGCATCAAGGTTGACGGCGTGCACATCGGACAGACCGATATGGAACCGCGCGAAGCCCGTGCACTGCTTGGCGAAGATGCCATCGTGGGCTTGTCCGCCGAAACGGAAAGCCTGGTCAAACTCATCAACGAATTGCCCGACGGCTGCATCGACTATATCGGTGCGGCACCACTGCATGTTTCCGTCACCAAGCCGGAAGCGTCCGTAGGCGGCAATGACGGTTCCGGTCGCACGCTTGACGAAGAGCAGATCAACACCATTTGTTCAGCCAGTGGTTTTCCGGTAGTGATAGGCGGTGGCGTGACCGCAGATGATATGGAGATGCTGGCGCATTCAAAGGCGGCAGGCTGGTTCGTGGTGTCCACGATTGCAGGAGCCGATGATCCGGAAGCTGCAACCCGCAATATGGTAGCGCGCTGGAAAGCCGTACGTGGCGACACGAAGCACGGGTACGCGCCGCGCGTGAAAGCCCAGAAAACAGCGGAAATCAACACTGACAACACAGCCGACGGCGCATCCGGCGAAAAGAAGTTCACCAATGCGAAGGAAGCCAAGGCCGCCTCCAAGCTTGCCAAGCAACAGCGCGTCGACATTGCCGCACGTGATTCCAAGCAGCGAGACAAAGCACATATTCGCAAAACCACGCCGGTGCATTTCGAAAACGAATTCGGTTCCTACGATCTGCAAGTGCCGTACACTGAAATCAAACTGTCTGACACTCCTGGCGTCGGACCGAACGCACCATTCAAGGATTACAACACCGAAGGTCCGAAATGCGATCCGAAGGAGGGTCTCGCTCCCCTACGTTTGGACTGGATTCTTGACCGTGGAGACGTCGAAGAATATGAAGGACGTCGCCGCAATTTGGAAGATGACGGCAAACGCGCCATCAAACGTGGCAAGGCTTCCAAGGAGTGGCGTGGTCGCCAGCATAAGCCGATGAAGGCCAAGGATCATCCGGTGACGCAAATGTGGTACGCGCGCCACAACATCATCACGCCGGAAATGCGCTATGTGGCGGAGCGCGAGCATTGCAGCGTGGAATTGGTACGCAGCGAACTGGCCGCAGGGCGTGCGGTCATGCCTTGCAATATCAACCATCACGAAGCTGAACCCATGATCATCGGCTCGAAGTTCCTCACCAAGCTCAACGCCAATATGGGCAATTCGGCGGTCACTTCGTCTATTGACGAGGAGGTGGAGAAGCTCACGTGGGCCACCAAGTGGGGTGCCGACACTGTGATGGATCTGTCTACCGGCAACGACATTCACACCACTCGTGAATGGATTCTGCGCAACTCCCCCGTGCCGATCGGCACCGTGCCAATGTATCAGGCGCTCGAAAAGGTGGAGGATGATGCGTCCAAGCTCAGCTGGGAACTGTTCCGCGACACAGTGATCGAACAGTGCGAGCAAGGCGTGGATTACATGACGATTCACGCCGGTGTGCTGCTGCGTTTCGTGCCGTTGACGGCGAATCGTATGACGGGCATCGTTTCGCGTGGCGGTTCGATCATGGCCGAATGGTGTTTGCAGCATCATCAGGAAAGCTTCCTGTATACGCATTTCGATGAGTTGTGTGAGATCTTCGCCAAGTACGATGTCGCATTCTCACTGGGTGATGGACTTCGTCCGGGATCGCTTGCCGATGCGAACGATGCGGCACAGTTCGCCGAACTGATGACTTTGGGCGAGCTTACGCAGCGCGCATGGGAACACGACGTGCAGGTGATGATCGAAGGACCCGGCCATATTCCGTTCGACACCGTGCGCATGAACATCGAGATGGAAAAGGCGATCTGCAAGGACGCGCCGTTCTATACGCTTGGACCGCTCACCACCGACACCGCTCCCGGCTACGACCACATCACGTCGGCGATCGGCGGTGTGGAAATCGCCCGCTATGGCACTGCCATGCTGTGTTATGTGACGCCGAAGGAACATCTTGGGCTGCCAAATAAGGACGATGTGAAGCAAGGTGTGATCGCATACAAGATCGCCTGCCATGCGGCTGATATCGCCAAGCATCATCCGCATGCCATCGACCGCGACAATGCCATGAGCAAGGCACGTTTCGAATTCCGTTGGCTCGACCAGTTCAACCTGAGCTACGATCCGGACACCGCCATCGCGTTCCATGATGATACTTTGCCGGCCGAGCCTGCGAAGATGGCGCATTTCTGTTCGATGTGCGGTCCGAAGTTCTGCTCCATGGCCATCAGCCAAAACATCCGCAAAAAATTCGGTAATGCCGAAGCACAGGAGAAGCTCGTCGCCGACGCGCAAACCATCGCTGCCGGCATGCAAGAGATGAGCGAGCGCTTCCGCGAGCAGGGCGGCCATCTGTACCAGTAGACCGAACTGTAGTAGGTTGTGACGAACGGGATTGTCTGGTGTGTAGAAAGCCGGGCAATCCCTTTTTGTCGCTTATGCCGATATGGAGCACTCCGATAGGGGCAACTCTTTTGCTTGTGGGCCTGACCCGTCAAGCCGGTCCGCTCCCATTGGGCGAACACCTGACCGGTTTTGTCGAGCACGGTTTGTGGGGTTTCCAACTGTGTGCGATCCTCGTCAAGCTGCAATTGGTTTTTCACGTCCTTGATCTGCGCGATCGGCAGTCCACTATCCAGACAAGAGGGTATAAGCACTCCCCCACGGTCAGTACATGGCTCTAACCTGAATTTATGACTCTTCTTCAGCTGAAATATATTGTGAAAATCGTGGAATGCGGTTCCATGAACGAAGCCTCGCACGAGCTGTACGTGTCACAGCCCGCGTTGAGCTCGTCTGTGAAGGAACTCGAGAACGAGCTTGGCATCGAGATCTTCACCCGCTCGTCGCAAGGCATCGCCTTGACCGTGGACGGAGCGGAATTCCTCACCTACGCGCGCCAGGTGCTCGATCAGGCGTCGCTGCTCGAAGAACGTTACAAGAACGCGAAGCCACGCAAGCAGCTGTGTTCCGTGTCCACACAGCATTACATGTTCGCCGTCGAAGCGTTCGTGGAAATGATCAACTCCATCAAATCCGACGAATACGAGTTCACCATTCGTGAGACGCGCACCAAAGACATCATCAACCAAGTGGCGAACATGCTTTCCGAAATCGGCATCATCTACCTGTCCGATTTCAACAAAGACGTGATTGGCAAGATGTTGCGCGAAAAGCATTTGGAATTCCATCCACTGTTCCGTGCTCCGTTGCATGTGTTCATTTCACGCAACAATCCACTGGCCGGCAAGAAGAAAGTCACGATGGACGACTTGAAGCCGTTCCCGTTCATCCAGTACGAGCAGGGCGAGGAGGGCAGCTTCTTCTTCGCCGAAGAGGCGGTCTGGCCGGAATACTCCCCCAAGCAGATCAACGTGACCGACCGTGCGACGATTCTGAACTTCATCATCGGTCTGAACGGCTACACCGTGTGCACCGGCATCGACAACGGCGATCTCAACAATGAGAAAATCGTGACCGTGCCGCTTGACACCGATGAGACCATGCTGGTCGGCTGGATCACGAACGAGCGTGCGAAGCTGTCGAAGGCCGCGGAAAACTATTTGGAGAAGCTCAAGTCGGTGGTGGCCGACCATGGATACAACCTGATCGACTGAATGCACTCATCAACTGGATGCACTCTGATATGAGATTGAAAAGTGCCTCGCACCGATGCTTTCGATTGGTGTGAGGCACTTTTCATATGTCAACTATAGGACCCGCCTATAGAATTCAGGCACCATACTGCTCCAGATAAGCGTCGGCAGCGGCCTTGATCTCGTCGGTCACATACGCGGTGCCGTCAGCGGTTTCGATATGCTGGCCGGCCTCGAAGATCTCGCGCACGTTGGCAATGGCGAATACCGGGAAGCCGAACTCTGCTTCGACGGCCTTCACCGCGGACGTGTCGGAATCCTTGGTCTTTTCCATACGATCCACGGAAAGCACCAAGCCGACGACCTCCACATCCGCTTCGGCCTTGAGCTTGGGAATGACCTCGCGTACTGCGGTGCCTGCGGTCATCACATCGTCGACGAGCAGTACCTTCATGCCGTCGGTCAGCTGGGTGCCGACCATCATGCCGCCGTCGCCATGATCCTTCTTCTCCTTGCGGTCGAAGGTGTAGCCGACTTCCATACCGTGGCCGGAAGTCAGAGCGATCGCGGTGGAGACGCCCAGCGGAATGCCCTTGTAGGCAGGACCGAAAATGGTGTCGATGTCGTTCGGCAGATTGCCTGCTTCGATTTCCGCCGCGATCTTCTCCGCATAGAATGCGCCGAGCGTGGCGATCTTACGTCCGTCGTTGAATGCGCCCGCATTGATGAAATACGGCGACTTACGACCGGACTTCAGCGTGAACTCGCCGAATTTCAGCGCCTGCGCTTCCAGCAGGAACTTGGTAAAACGGTGGTCGAGGGATTCAGTCATGTCATGCTCCTTTGATGAATGATCGAGGTCAACGCCAAGTTTCGCCCTTGGCGAGCTTGTCTGCGAGTTCGGGACGTGCGTCGAGCAGCTCGTCGAGTTCGCGGGCCACACGCAATGGCGCGGTCGGTTCGAACAGTGCGGCCGCACCGACTTCCACGGCGTTCGCTCCGGCATACAGGTATTCAAGCGCCTTCTCACCGGAATCGATGCCTCCGATGCCGATGATCGGAGTGTTCGGTAATGCGGAGCGGGTCTTCCACACGGCCACGAGTCCCATCGGCAGCACGGCCGGTCCGGAAACGCCGCCGGTCACATGGTCGATGATCGGTTCTCCAGTGCGAATGTTGATGCGCATGCCGAGCAGTGTGTTGATCATGCTCAGCGCGTCGGCGCCGCTTTCCACGGCCGCGCGGGCAGGCACGGTGATGTCGGTGACGTTCGGCGTGAGCTTGACAATCATCTTCTTGTCGGTGAGCTTGCGCAGGCGGGTGATCAGACGGCTCAACGCCACCGGATCAGTGCCGACGCTCATACCTCCGGCGGACACGTTCGGGCAGCTCACGTTGATTTCCAGCATGTCTGCCGGAGAATCGTTCAGCTTGGACACGACTTCGACATAGTCGTCGTCGCAGTGACCGGCCACATTGGCGATGACCGTGGCGTTGATGGCCTTGAGCTTGGGCAGGTCGTCTTCCAAATAATGGTCCACACCCGGGTTCTGCAGGCCGACCGCGTTGATGTTGCTGGATGGGCCTTCAGCGGTACGAATGCCGGGATTGCCTTCCCATGGCACCGGGGAGACGCCCTTGGTGGTGACCGCGCCCAGTTGGCTCACGTCGTAGAACCAGCGGACCGCCGCATACTGGAAGGTGCCGGAAGCCGTGGCGACCGGATTCTTCCACGGCACGCCCGCCACCTGCGTGGGATGCTTCCACTCGTACGAACCGTACAGGTTCTCATGCTGGGTATCGTCGATCATCTCATTCACCCCATCCCAAACGTTCGCGAGTAAAGACCGGACCATCGGAGCAGACCTTCAAACGTCCGTCCAACGTGTCGACCGTACACAGCACGCAAGTGCCATAGCCACAGCCCATGCGCTGTTCCAAGCTCAGCTGGCACGCCATGTCACGCTTCACGGCCCATGCGGCGACGGCCTTCATCATCGGCAGAGGACCGCAGGTCAGAATCACCGGCTTGAGTCCCGAATCCATCAACTCGCCTTCGATGCGGTCAAGCAAGGTGATCACGTTGCCTTCGCTCTCGTCGATGCTGTACACCTTGTCGGCATACTTGCCCGCATATTCGTCGCCGAAACGCACGTTGCGGTATCCGAACACCGCGGTGCTGACCGCGCCTTCGATGCCGGCGATATGCTGTGCCGCATGCACGAGCGGAGGCACGCCAAGACCTCCTGCCACGAGCACATAATTGGCGGGCTCCTTGGTCTTGAACGAATTGCCGAGCGGGCCCATCACACGAATGGTGTCCCCAGCTTTCAATCCGGCAAATTCTGCGGTGCCCTTGCCTACCACGGCGAACATGAGGCTGACTTCGTCGCCGTTGGTTTCGCAAACGCCGAACGGACGCGGCATCAGCTTGCTTGGATCGTTGGAATATACGTCAACGAATTGTGCCGGCTTTGCATGGCTGGCGATGTATTCGTCACGGAACGTCAAACGGTACACGCCGTCAGTCAGTTCCTGATTGTCAACGACCTCGACTTCATGCCGGCTCGGGAAAAAGCCTGCCGCAGTCGCTTCGGCAACGGTCGGAACGAACGTTGTTGCGGTGGTCATGAACTCCCTCTCTGTTACGTTCGATGGTTTGGTGGTTGTTTTTCTTTCAGATTGAACAGTTGGCCAGTCGGCAGGTTACGGCAAGACCGCACGCAGATTGTCACGCATATCTTTGGCTGCCTCACGGGCTGATTCCGCAACCAGATCCAGAGCATCGTCGGCGCTCATGGATTCAGAATACTTGCCGGACTTTTTCCATGCACCGATAACGCCACGTGACGAGTTGACAAGCGCACCCATGCCGTCACGGTCGAACATGCCGGCCACACCTTGCGCGGTGCCGCCTTGAGCGCCGTATCCCGGTACAAGGAAGAACGTGTGCGGCATGCGTGCGCGCAATGCCTTGCCTTCCTCTGGGTGCGTGGCTCCGACCACTGCGCCTACACGTGAATAGCCGTTCTTGCCGATGGTTTCGGCGCCCCAGCCTTCCACCAGATCGGCGACATGCTCGTATACGCGTTCACCGGAGGCGAGTTCAAGTTCCTGCAGTTCACTGCTAGACGGATTGGAGGTGCGTACAAGCACGAAAATGTCTTTGTCGTTGGCGGTGGCGGCGTCGACGAACGGTGTGATGCCATCGGTGCCGAGGTATGGGTTCACGGTCACCGCATCCTCATGCCATGGATCATAGGCGGTGTCGTCCAATCCTATACCGCTGAGGTGATGAGCATATGCAGCCGCGGTAGAGCCGATGTCTCCGCGCTTGACGTCGCCGAGCACGTACAGGCCCTGCTGCTTGGCGTATTCGCAGGTCATGGTGTAGGCGTCGATGCCTGCCGGACCGAGCGTCTCATACATGGCGATCTGCGGTTTGACCGCAGGCACGATGTCTGCGACGGCGTCGATGATGGCGCGGTTGAATTCGAAGAAGGCCACGGAAAGCTGCATGGACGGCGCTTCCGCCGGATCTTCAACCTGTTCGCTGATTTCCTCGGCAAAGCCGGCCACGATTTGCGCTGGCACGAGCGCTTCGGTCGGGTCAAGTCCCACAACGCTCGGATTCTGCTTGGCTTCGATTGCTTCGATCAGGCGATCCATCAATCCTCCTTGTTGATACGGCTGAAGACTAGTTTCGAGCCGATGATGGTGGCGAGCGGACGGCCGGTGACCTGCCATCCACCAAACGGGGTGTTACGAGCCGAGGAATGGAATCGTTCAGGATTCACGGTCCATGCCTCGTCGGTGTTGAGCACTACCAGATCCGCGCGGTCTTCTGCAGGAACCTTGACGAGGTCCAGCACGCGTTTGGTGTCGTCGTCTCCGGGGACGGCGTCTGCGTATTCGTCAAGCAACGCTGTGACGTCGGCCTTGCTGTGGCCCATAAGTTCGGCTGGCGCAGTCGACATGAGTTCAATCAGGCGTTCGTCGGAGATAAAGCCACCGTCCACAAGAATCTTGTGGCATACGCCATACGCGCATTCAAGACCAATGATGCCGTTCGGA
>ERZ773239.2527-NODE-2527-length-10428-cov-54.912947_pt1 | contig 10428 bp, 6 predicted proteins | sample MGYA00580521_ERZ773239 | MGnify/ENA primary metagenome ERZ773239 (study PRJEB29015, sample SAMEA2737801) | human gut metagenome | biome: human gut; feature: human-associated habitat; material: faeces | place: China | collected 2012 ... | reverse complement strand
AGGACGGCGTGCCCCTGCAGCCCAGCTATGAGCAGCAGGACGAGATCTTCCAGCACTTCATTGCCCGCTACCCCAACCTCAAGTGCATTGCCCGCCATGTGCGCTATGCCCACAGCGGCAGCGAGAACAGCCTCAAGGCCTTTATGTGGTACGACGGCCACACCTTTGAGAGCAAGCTCTACACCTTTAATATTCTGGACCGCGTGGGCGGCGGCGATGCCTTTGCCAGCGGCCTGATCTACGCCATGCTGCACAACTATAAGGCTATGGACATGATCAACTTTGCCGTGGCAAGCAGCGCCATCAAGCACACCATCCACGGCGATGCCAACATCACCGATGATGTCAGCTCCATCCGCAACCTGATGAACATGAACTACGACATCAAGCGGTAACATTCCTTTATACGCAAAGATCCCCTCCGGTACGCGCACACCGGAGGGGATCTTCTTATTATGCTTCAATCTTACAGAAACACATCCAGCATCTTTTCCAGCGGGGTGCGGGTGTCAAGCTCCAACCCGGCTTTCTGTTTCAGCATCAGGATGCGGCGGACGCTCTCGTTGAGGCGTTCCTCACTGATGGTTCCATTCTGCACAGCCTCCAGTACACCGTCAAAGGCTTCCGGCAGGTCGGGCGGCATCAGCAGAAGATCTGCCCCGGCGTTCAGCGCCGCTACAGCCGCTTCTGCTGCAGAATAGTGGTCACGAATGGCTTGCATGGACAGCGAATCGGTGCAGATGACCCCAGTAAAGCCCAGCTCCCCCCGCAGACGCTCGGTCAGCATAGTGTAGGAGAGCGACGCAGGCAGGCCGTCCTGCGTTGCATTGGGGGTGGTGATGTGGGCGGTCATTACTACGTCGGCCCCAGCTGCGATTCCAGCCGCAAAAGGCTTCAGCTCCGTCTCCCGCATCTCTGTCCAAGTCTTGGTGCTGCTGGCCGTGCCGTAGTGGCTGTCCTCTGCGGTATCTCCGTGGCCCGGGAAATGCTTGAGTGTGCAGAGTATGCCCGCATCGTGAAACCCTTGTACAGCGGAGGCCACCATCTGTGCCGCCACTGCCGGATCCGACGAAAATGCTCGGTTCCCGATCACGGTATTGGCCGGATTGGTGTTCACATCTGCCACTGGAGCAAAGTCAAGATTCAGGCCGTAGGTTTTGAGGTAGCCTCCGACGATCTGCCCCATGGCACGGGCATTGGCCGGGTCCCCTGTTGTACCTACTGCCTGGGCACTCTGGTATTGGGGCAGATCAAAGCCGGAAGCATTGGCCAACCGGGCCACGCTGCCGCCCTCCTCGTCCACGGCGGTCAACAGACCGGTCCCGGATGCTGCCTGAAAATCTGCCAAAAGCTTTTTCAACTGCTCCGGGCTTTTCACATTCTGCCGAAACACCACAATGCCGCCCACCGGATACTTTTTCAGCCCCTGCCGTTCTGCCCAGGTCAGCCTTGTGCTATCAGACTGTCCACTGGGGTCCAGTGCCTCGACCCGCACCACGAACAGCTGCCCCACCTTTTCCCGCAGAGACATGGCAGCAAGCCGTTCCTCTACCGGGTCAATCTGGGCTGCTGCCGAAGCCGTTCCCGTCAGCAGCAGAGCCGCAGACAACAGCACAGCAGCTGCCTGCCGGATGATTTTTCGCACGAGAGACACCTCCTCTTTCTCTCAGTGTAGCACACCCTGCAAAGGTGCACAAGATGCAAAGATCCCCTCCGATACTCACACACCGGAGGGGATTTTCCATATCAGAAATGCATCAGGAAAGGATCATGCGGTCGTTGGCGAACTCGCCGCCGGACGCGATCTGGAACTTTGCCAGCAGATCGGAGACATGCAGGTTCTTCTTCTCTTCCCCGGAGACATCATAGATGATGTGGCCCTCGTGCATCATGATCAGGCGGTTGCCGTACTTGATGGCATCCTTCATGTTGTGGGTGATCATCATGGTGGTCAGGTGGTTCTCCTCCACGATCTTGGCCGAGAGGGTCAGCACCTTGAGCGCCGTCTTGGGGTCCAGAGCGGCGGTGTGCTCATCCAGCAGCAGGAGCTTGGGCTTGTTCATGGTAGCCATAAGCAGGGTCAGTGCCTGACGCTGACCGCCGGACAGCAGGCCCACGCGGGCGGTCAGGCGGTCCTCCAAGCCCAGGTCCAGGCTCTTGAGCAGTTCACGGTAGCGCTCCCGTTCGGCCTTGGTGATGCCGATCCTCAGGCCGCGCCGCTTACCGCGCCGGGCGGCCAGGGCAAGGTTCTCCTCGATCTGCATGGTGGCGGCGGTGCCGGTCATGGGGTCCTGGAACACGCGGCCGATATAGGCGGCGCGCTGGTGCTCCCCCAGTTTGGTCACATCGGTGCCGTCAATGATGATCTTGCCGCTGTCCACGGGCCACACACCGGCCACAGCGTTCAGCATGGTGGATTTGCCCGCGCCGTTGCCGCCGATGACGGTGACAAAATCACCTTCGTTCAATTTCAGGTTCAGACCGTTCAGGGCCGTTTTCTCGTTGACGGTACCGGCGTTGAAGGTCTTGGAAACATTCTGGATCTCAAGCATTTTTTGCATCCTCCTTCTGTGCCTTCTTTGCCGCAGGCTTTGCGAAATACTTGCTCTTCCAATAGGGCACGGCCAGGAACACGGCCACCACGGAGGCGCTCAGCAGCTTGAGCAGGTTTGCATCAAAGCCGAGGGTCAGCACCAGCTGAATGACGATGTAGTAGATAATGGCACCCAGCGAGACGGACACCAGCTTGAGGGCAAAGTTGTGGAAGATGCGGCTGAACAGGGCCTCGCCGATGATGACAGCGGCCAGACCGATGACGATGGCACCACGGCCCATGCTGACATCGGCAAAGCCCTGATACTGGCTCAGCAGTGCGCCGGACAGGGCCACCAGACCGTTGGAGACCGCCAGACCCAGCACCACATTGAAGCTGGTGTTGATGCCCTGGGCGCGGCTCATGGCGGGGTTGGAACCGGTGGCGCGGATGCCGCAGCCCAGCTCGGTGCCAAAGAACCAATACAGCACACCGATGACCACAGCGCTGACCAGAATGACCATGATGATGGGGTTGTGCAGGGCAAGCTCCTTGACCCAGCGCAGGGAGATCAGCAGGTCGTACTTGTCCACATTGATGGACTGGTTGGCCTTGCCCATGATCTTCAGGTTGATGGAGTAGAGGGCCAGCTGGGTCAGAATACCAGCCAGAATGGCCGGGATGCCCATAAAGGTGTGGAGCAGGCCGGTGACAAGGCCGGTGGCCAGACCGGCCAGCAGGGCGATGAAAAGCGCTGCCCAGACGTTCATGCCGGAGAGCAGGCACATAACGCAGACCGCGCCGCCGGTGCCAAAGGAACCGTCCACGGTCAGGTCAGCCACATCCAGGATGCGGTAGGTCAGGTACACACCAATGGCCATGATGCCCCAGATGAGGCCCTGCGCACAGGCACCGGGCAAGGCACCGGGCAGGTTGGCAAGTCTTGCAAGAATATCCAAAACGTTTTCCTCCTGTAACTACACTTTTTTCTGATACGGGAAAGCGGAGAAGAACCAAAATTCGCTCTTCTCCGCTGATTTTATTGTAAAGCCTCTCCGTCACCGCAGCGTGGACCCGGCTTCCCTGTCAGGGGAGCTGTCTGCGAAACAGACAGAGCGCCTGTTATTCCTCAATGGCCTCGTAACCCTCGGGAACGGTCATGCCCAGATCATCGCAGATGGTCTTGTTGTACTTCTTGGTCACGTTGGTGTACTCAACGGGCATGGTGGAGATATCGGCCTCACCGGTCAGAACCTTGGCAGCCATCTCACCGGTGGTGTAGCCCAGATCGTAGTAGCTGATGGACAGGGTCGCCACGCCGCAGCCGGAGCAGATACCCTCCTCACCGGCGAACACGGGCTTCTTGGCCGGGCGGCAGATACCGTCGATGATGCCGGTGTTGGCGGCGCAGGTGTTATCGGTGGGGACATACACCGCGTCGTTCTCGTCGGCAGCCTTCTGGCAGACAGAAGCCAGATCGTTGGAATCAGAGAAAGCGTACTGGGTGGCGGTAACGCCCTTGGCCTCCAGGTACTTCTGGACCTCGTCTACCTGATACTGGCTGTTTGCCTCGGCAGAGCAGTAGAGCAGGCCCACCTTGGTGGCCTCGGGCAGCCACTCGGTGATCATATCCGCCTGCTGATCCAGCGGAGCCAGATCAGAGGTGCCGGAGACATTGCCGCCCACGGTGCCATCGAAATCGGTCAGGCCCAGAGCAACACCGTACTCGGTGACGGAGGTGCCCAGAATGGGGATGCTGTCGGTGGCAGCCTGTGCGGCCTGCAGGGCGGGGGTAGCGTTTGCCATGATCAGGTCAACGCCTGCGGAAACAAAGCCGTTGGCGATGGTGGCGCAGGTTGCGGAATCGTTCTGGGCGTTCTGGAAGTCAAAGGTGACATTCTCGCCGAACTGTGCGGTCAGAGCATCCTCAAAGCCCTGGGTGGCAGCGTCCAGAGCGGCGTGCTCCACCAGCTGGCAGATGCCAACGGTATACTTCTGGCCGTCAGCCGCTGCGGAAGAGGCCGCAGCAGAGGAAGCGGTGGAAGAAGCAGCCGTGGAGCTGGAGGAACCGCCGCAGGCAGTCAGGGCAGCAGCTGCGCCGCAGACAGCGGCGGCAGACAGGAACGAACGACGAGAAATTTTACGCATGATATTACTCCCTCAATTCTACTTTCGCGGCAACAGGACACCGCATGAAAGTCAGTATTCAAGCGGCCTGTCGCATCGCGCTGCCGCTTTACACTCGTGAAGTATATCACACTTTCCGCTCCAAAACAACCGGGAAACAGCCCGAATTATCAATCAAAGTAATTTTATCTATCACTTTTTTCGATGGTTCTGTGCCGCATCTGCATTCCTTCGAGCTTTTTCAGCTCACCGTCCAGCCAGAGCAGATTTTCTTCCAGCTGGGGGCGGTACTCTTTTGCAAAGTCGTACCGGTAATACAGCGCCTGCCACAGCTTTTCCTGCATCCGCCGGGCAAACACCGGCTCAAACAGAGCGTCCAGCCGCTCCACGGTATCTTCCAGCGCCATGCACACCTGCGCCCAGCGCACATCGGTGGCCTCCCGGGCGGGCACATCGTAACGGGCCAGATAATCCCCCACCCTTGCCGCAATGACCTGCCCGCCGCACTGGGTGGGCTGCAAAAAGTAGGATACCTGCCCCTCCTTCGTGATCTCCTGCGCCAGCGGGTAAAGGGCGCAGACCAGCGGCTCGGCATCGTGGATGGCACAGTGGTTCCCGGTGAGAAAGGGGCAGTTGCCGCGCTCCTCCTTCAGCGGGGCCAGCCGCAGCACCGGCAGGCGACTGACCCGCCCGATGCTCCCCCGGCAGAACGCCCGGGCCACGGTGCGGGGCGGCAGGCGCAGGCGGGCCGCAATGCGCCACAGGTCAAAGCCCGACAGCACGATATCCTCCCGCCCCCGGCAGCAGCCGCCGCAGCCCGCGCAGGCAAACGAAAACGCCTCGTCCCGGGCAAGCAGGGGCGCGGTGCGGGTAAAATCGGTGCGGCCGCAGAGATCGACCTGTGAATCCTTGAGCATGATGGTTCTCCTGTTCTGTGAATGGTTTTGTTCCATTGTACCACAAAGCCGGGCACAGAAAAAGGGAGCGCATCCGCTCCCCTGTTCAGGCCCCCCGGCTCACACGGCGGTAGACCGTTACGGCATCCTCGATGTGGTAGGGCGCGGTGCTGTGGTTTCCCCCTGCCCCGGCCGTGACCAGAATGTATTCCCTGCCCTTCACCTCGGCCAGACTGGCAAGGCAGAGCCCTGCCTCCCCGGTGTAACCGGTCTTACCGCCCAGGATCCGGCCACGGTGCAGCTCTGTGCCGTCCAGCTGGCTCAGCAGGGTGCTGTGCATCGTGAACCCCTGCGGGTGGCAGTTGGTGGCCGGAACGGTATACCGCTCCGTGGTAAACAGCTTGCGGAAGGTCTCGTTCTGCAGGGCTGCTTCTGTCAGCCGGGCCATATCCCGCACGGTGGAAACATGTTCTGGGTCGTGCAGGCCGGTGGGGTTGCAGAAATGTGTGCCGGTCATTCCCAGCTCTGCTGCTTTCTGGTTCATCCGGGCCGCAAAGGCTTCCTCGCTGCCGCTCACCTCCCGGGCCAGCGCTTCGCAGCACTCGGCCCCCGAGGGCAGCATGGCCCCGTACAGCAGATCCCGCACCGTGGCCGTTTCCCCGGCCTGAAACCCCGCCAGCGAGGCATTCTGGGCCTGCAGAGCCGGAAAGATCTCCTCGGGCAGGGTCACGGGCGTGTCGAGGTCCGGGTTTGCTTCTATGGCCAGCAGAGCCGTCATCATCTTGGTCATGGAAGCCGGATAGATCGTGCTGTCGGCATCCTTTTCGGCCAGCACCTCTCCGCTGTCGGCCTGCAGTAAAATGGCATGGGGACTGTTCAGCCCATCCAGCGTGACCCGCCGGGGCCACAACAGCAGAAGCAGGGTCGCCAGCACCAGCAGCCAGAACAGCCGCCGGAAGGCTCTGCGCCGGTGCTTCCGGCGATGCGGTGAAGTTTTCATTCTCGTTCTCATCCCTTTTTGCAAAATCAAAAGCGCTTTCATCCCCTAATACGAGACGAGAGCGCCTTTTTCTGCAAAAAGTGGGGCCGCCCCACAAAAAATTGTGCAGCGGCCCCAAGCCAGTTTAATATTTTACCTTTTTACGTCATCTACAAGAACGTGTTCAGTGCTGTGCCTTATGGAACATGCCCTTGCGCTTACGCTCCAGCAGATAACCGGCAGCCAGCAGGACACCGCCTGCACGCACCAGAACATCTGCCATCCAGTTGGTGGTACCGGTCTGGATCAGCTTGCCGCTCTCCGGGCGGGCATCCTGTACCGGCGGGTTCACGGGGGTCTCCGGGGCGGGCGTGGTCTTAGCGACTGCGTGCTCCACGGCGGGAGTGGTGGGCCGTGCATCCTGCACTGCCGGGGTAGTCGGCGCAGTGGGAGCCGGAGGAGTCGGATCGGAGCCCTCGGGCGTTTCCGGTTCCGGGTTCGTGGGGATCACAGGGTCGGTAACTTCCCGCAGAGCGCCGTAAATGGTCACGGTGTACCGTGCGGAGTCGGTGCCATCGACGGTTTCACCGGTGACCTTCACGTTGGAATCCGGGCCAAAGGCATCCAGCACACCCGCTGCTGCGGTGGTGTTGGGGTTGTTCTGGCTCTCATAGCCCCAGACGATGGTATAGGTCTTGCCCTCATACTCGTACTCGGTGCCATAGACCATATCATAAGCGCTGGGAGCACCCTCTGCCTGCTTTTCGTAGTTGCCCCAAATGAGCTTGGTGTTGCCCTCTGCATCGGTGGTCTTGGTGAAGTTCAGGCTCTTACCGTTCACCACCATATCCCGCAGAATAACGACCTGATCGCCATTCTCAGCGGTCTGGTAGGCAGTGTTGAAATTGTATCCGGCCTGCTTCAGCTCTTCCAGCGCCTTGCCGATGATCTCCGGGTCGTGGGAACCGTCCACATCCAGCATATAGTTCAGTGCGGCGGCGGGCACCCACACGGAGAGATACTGTTTCCCGGTCTCTTTTTTCAGGTCAGAGAGGTAGGTATAGGTCTGGCCTTTATAGGAAAGGGCATCGAAGTTTGCGCGGGCATCATCCTTGGTCAGCAGGAAATTGGTCAGCTTGTCGCCCTGCTCGTTCACCGGCCACAGGGTGTTGCCGGCGCTGTAATCATAGGTCAGCGTGCCACCGGTAACGATGAGGTTCTGGCCCTTGTCACTCTTAGTACCCACGATAGAGTTTACATCCACATGGGAACCATTCCGAATGGTAGTGGTGGAGTTGCTGCCCAGAGAATAGATACCTTTGCGGAAATTGCCCTCAGTGATAAGAGTGCCGTTATCCATGGTAAGAGTTGCACCGTTACCGAGAACAATAGCGCTTGCGCCTTTTGTAGCCTGCGAAAGGTGCAACTTGCTATTTTGATCAACCAGAATACTGCTTGGATTCTTGCTTAGGTTAACACGCAGAGCATGAGCATAACCCTTCATTTGCAGATTATATTCGCTCTCTCCGGTAACATGCAGTTTGGTCGCACCACTCTGACCGCCAACAAACATCATACCAACACTGCCTATGGAGGTAACCTTGCTCTTGCCGCTGATTTCTACTTCATCAAAACCAGCGTAGATACCTGTGGGAGCTTCCAATTTGACCTCGCTCTTGTTGGTAACGGTCAGTTTTCCCTTTCCGTTACTCTCGGGGCCGTAGATGGCAGTACCATTCTGAGCACTGACGCTTCCGGTGGAGTTGTCAAATGTGATGTTGGTGCCGCCTTCGGGAGCAACGGAGATACCCATGCCATTGCCGCTGATATTCACCTTGGAATCTTCGAAGGTGATGTCCCCGGCACCGCCCTCATAGTCAATGCCACGGCCATTGCTGTCGATGTTCAGCGTGCTGTCTTCTACGGTCAGGCTGGAACCGGTTCCTCCATAGATTGCAGAGCTTTGTGTTCCCTTGATCTCCAGTGTGCTGTCACCTGTTACCGTGATGTCATCGGTACTGTCAATGCCATAACCATTGTTGCCGTAGACTAAACCTTCCTGATCATTATCGATCTTGTAAGCACCGCTGCCCACCGTGTCAATGGTCAGGCTGGACTTGTCCGCTACGGTCAAATCGCCCCGCTGTACGATACCACGTCCACCCTGCGTACTGGAACCTGCTTCTGTGTGCTTGATATCCACATCGGCGTTGTCCGTCAAGGTCACATCAGAACCGTTAGAGATCACCATTCCGGTAGAAGTATGATCAATGTTCAGAGAGCCTTGGTCGCTGGTCTCGTCTCCTTTGATGGTCAGGGACGCACCCTCGCCACTGCTGTCATCACCTGCGTTTTCGCCGCCCACGCGGATGCCCTCCACATTGCGGTTGGGGCTGCTCGTGCCTTCTTTTTTCGCTTCTTCTGCTTCCTTGGCGGCATCCTCCAAGGCTTCCTTGCCATCAATGGTGTTTTCGCCCTTTAATGTAACGTCCACCTTGGAGTGATCCCGTGCAACAATGCCTGCGGTGTTATCTTTTTCGGTCAGATTGATTTTGGTATTATCCAGCGTCAGGTCAACGTTGGTTTCTTTGTTATCATCTTTACCTTCCAGATTCACACCGATATCAATGCCGTTGCCGCCGGTGGTCAGGTTGGAATCCCTGACTGTCAGGTCAACATCTGCACCCTCGCCCACCTTGATGATGGTTTTATCTTCTTTGGTATCTGCATCTGCGGGCACTTCAGCCGGGGTGTCAGTCGTGGTGCTGGTATCCACATTCACGCCGTCAACCACGATTTTTACATCGTTGCCTTCGGTGCCATCGGCCTTGTCCGTCTTTTTTACATCCTCCATAACGGTGATGGTGTTTCCAGGTGCGGTCTCAGTCGTGGTGCTGTTCTCTGCGTTGTTGCCAGAAGAATCTGTAGTAGTATCCGTCGGTGTTGTTTCCTCTGTGCCATTGTTGGAGGTATCAGTTGTTGGCGGGACTTCTTCTGGCGCGTTGCCGTCCCTGACGTTGATCACACCATTATCCTCTTTATCCTCATTGACGTAGGTGCGGTTCTCATCGCCTTTATCCTTGCCCTGATAACTGTACGCGCCGCGAGTCTCATCCTGGTCAACAGTTACACTGCCATCGCCCAGATAATACGTCACCGCAGAAGCGCTGGGGCCAACCGCGCTCACTGCAACCGCGGTGGCCAGCGACATTGCTGCCAACTTGAATTTCTTGTTTGTCATTTTTCTTCTGCTCCTTTCCAGTTCATGCTCACATGATTGAAAAGTGGTGGTCAAACAGCAGGCCGATCCTTTGTCAACTGTTTTTTGCATGGGAACGCGTTTCTCCCAAAAGCGTTTCCAGCCTTATGATAGCACACCGTACGAAAAAATCAGGCAGAAATAGAAACCTTTGGCAATTTCTTTGCCGGTGAAAGAAAATACCGCACAAAAACAACAAACCCCCAAGGAATTTCTTCCTCAGGGGTTTTGTTTAAGTCGGCGACTACCTATTTTCACGCGCCGTTTCCAGCGAACTATCTTGGGCACGAGTGAGCTTAACTTCTGTGTTCGGAATGGGAACAGGTGGAACCTCACCGTCATCGTCACCGACCAATATGACTGGTTCAGTATAACATTTCTGTTTTACTTTGTCCAGTATTTCTTGAAGGACGTGCCTTCAAAACTGAATAATCACTGCTGACATTTTATCATTGACTTGAGAATTCAAGCGAATTGTGGTCAAGCCCTCGATCTATTAGTACACACTTGCTGAATGGATCGCTCCACTTACACATCGTGCCTATCAACCTCGTAGTCTACAAGGGATCTTACCTGATTGAATCAGTGGGATATCTTATCTTTGGGTCGGCTTCACGCTTAGATGCTTTCAGCG
>ERZ773239.2526-NODE-2526-length-10434-cov-5.923596_pt1 | contig 10434 bp, 9 predicted proteins | sample MGYA00580521_ERZ773239 | MGnify/ENA primary metagenome ERZ773239 (study PRJEB29015, sample SAMEA2737801) | human gut metagenome | biome: human gut; feature: human-associated habitat; material: faeces | place: China | collected 2012 ... | reverse complement strand
GCTATCCATCTCCCACTTATAGAAGATGGGAGAATTTCGCACATTAAGGTTAAAATTCATTGTTTATTTTTACAATAATATTGATTATTTTTTTAATTTTATATCTTAGTATTATATTAATAGTTTTATTTTTTTACAATAAAGTAATATAATAAAATTAAATAAAAGAAATATTACAAGGAGATAAAATAAATGAATTTAAGCAGAAATGATCACTGCTGGTGCGGCAGTAATAAAAAATATAAAAATTGTCACTTAGCCTTTGACGAAAAAATACATTCATATAAGTTAAAAGGTCATATTGTTCCTCCAAGAAGTATTATAAAAACTCCAGAACAAATAGAAAAAATTAAGGAAAGTGCAGCTATAAATACTGCAGTTTTAGATTTAGTAAGTAGTAAAATTAAGGCTGGAATGTCTACTGAAGAAATTAACACTATAGTTCATGATTTTACAATATCTCAAGGTGCTATACCTGCTCCATTAAATTTTCAAGGCTACCCAAAAAGTGTTTGTACTTCTTTAAATGATGAAGTATGCCATGGAATACCTAGTGAAGATGTTATTTTAGAAGATGGTGATATAATAAATGTAGATGTTTCTACTATATATAATGGCTATTTTTCTGATGCTTCTAGAATGTTTAAAATTGGAACAGTTCATCCTGATTTAGAAAAACTAGTTAGAGTTGCAAAGGAATGCTTAGATAAAGGTTTAGAATCAGCAAAGCCTTGGGGCTTCCTAGGAGATATTGCTGAAGCTGTTCAAACTCATGCTGAATCAAATGGATATTCTGTAGTTAGAGAATTCGGCGGTCATGGTATAGGTTTAGAATTCCATGAAACACCATTTGTTTCACATGTAGGTAAAAAAAATACTGGAATGTTATTAGTTCCTGGAATGGTATTTACTATTGAACCTATGATAAATATGGGTAAACCAGATATCTTCATAGATTCTGATGATGGTTGGACTACTTTAACTGAAGATGGATATCCTTCAGCACAATGGGAATATACAGTCTTAGTTACAGAAAATGGTGTTGAAATTTTAACACACTAAAAAAGTACACTTTCAAGTGTACTTTTTTTATACATTCAATTTAAACTCCATATACATTCTTTTATTATTATAATATTTTTACATTAAATATTTTAATAATTTATCATTTATAACCTTTCTATTTTAATTTATTTTATTATTTTATTAAAACTTATTTTTTCTCTTTTAATTTTAATAAATATACTATAAAATTAATACTTGCAAGAAATATTTCAATATTTATACATCCTGAAAGGAGACATTCATAGTGGATATAAGTCTAACAAAAGAAAAACTAAAAAATATTTATGGGAAAGTAAGCCCATTTGAATTTAAAGATAAATTACTACAATTAGCTTATTTAAATAATAATAAAATCTTAGATGCTGGTAGAGGTAATCCTAACTGGACAGCTGCAACACCTAGACAAGCCTTTTTTACATTTGGCCAATTTGCTGTTTTAGAAACTCAACGCTCTTTAAATATTGGTGATTTAGCTGGAATGGTTCAAAAAGATGGTATAGCTAAAAGATTATTAGATTACATAAAATCTAATCCATCATTACCTGGTATTAACTTAATAAATAAAATTTATGAATACGGTGTTAATACTCTTGGTTTTAATGAAGATGAATGGGTTTTTGAGCTAACTGATGGAATTATAGGAGATAATTACCCAGTTCCTGATAGAATGCTAGTACATATTGAAAAAATCACAAACAAATATTTACTAAAAGAATTATGTGGTGATACAGAATTTGAAGGTAATTTTGATGTATTTGGAGTAGAAGGTGGAACAGCTGCAATGTGTTATATCTTTGATTCTCTTGAAAAAAATCATCTTTTAAATAAAGATGATAAAATAGCACTTATGACACCAATATTCACTCCTTATTTAGAAATACCTCATTTACCGCATTATAATTTTGATGTAATTAATATACATGCTAATGAAGTAGATGAAAATGGACTTCCTACTTATCAATATACTGAAGAGGACCTAAATAAATTAAAAGATACAGACATTAAAGCTGTTTTTATAGTAAACCCAAATAATCCTGCTTCTGTTGCTTTAAATGATACTTGCATGAGTACATTAAAAAATATAGTAGAAAACCATAATCCTAACTTAATGATTGTCACTGATGATGTTTATTGTACATTTGTAAATAACTTCAAATCTGTAATTAGTTACTTACCTTACAATACTATTGGTGTTTATTCATTATCAAAATATTTTGGAGTAACAGGTTGGAGACTTGGTGCAATATTATTAAATGAAAATAATATTTATAATAAACTTATAAGCGAACTTCCAGAAGTTCATAAGGAAAACTTAAATAAACGTTACTGTCATTTATCTTACACTCCAGAAAGCTTATCTTTCATTGATAGAATTGTTGCTGATAGTAGACAAGTTGCCTTAAATCATACTGCTGGTCTTTCAACTCCTCAACAAGTACAAATGGCATTTTTCTGTGGATTTGCTTTAACTGATGAAAAAGATAATTACAAAAACTTAACTAAAGAAATTTGTAGAAGACGTAAATCATTATTATGTGAAGGATTAGAACTTACTGTATTCAATGATCCTCATTATGCTTCTTACTATACAGAAATAAATATGTTAGATTGGGCTAAAATTGAATGTGGAGAGGACTTTTCTAAGTTTATAGAAAAAAACTATACTCCTTTTGATATACTTTATAATTTAGCTAATGATCATTCTATCATATTGTTAAATGGAGATGGATTTGCATCTTGTAGATGGGGATTAAGAGTATCACTTGCCAACTTAAATGACGAAAGTTACATTGAAATAGGTAAAATTTTAAGAGCTACATTTAACGATTTAAAACTTAAATGGGAAGCTTCAAAATAATAAATAATATATTAGCGTAGTATTTGATTTTTATCTTATACTACGCTTTTTTTACACTACTTATCCTTTAATTTTAACCAATTTGTAACCTTATCACTAAAAAGAATTCCATTTAAATGGTCTATTTCATGACAAAAACATTTTGCCATTTCCCCTCTTCCTGTTAAAGTTATTTCTTTTCCATTTTCATCTAAAGCCTTTATAGTAACTTTTTTAGGTCTAAGTGTATTCCCATACTTATTAGGAATACTTAAGCATCCTTCTACACATTCCTGAATTCCCTTTTCCTCTATTATTTCAGGATTTATTAACTTAATTACTCCATTTCCCATATCTATTACTACAAGTCTTTGTACTATTCCAACTTGTGGAGCTGCAATTGCTGCTCCATCCTTTGTATTATGAAGTGTATCTAACATATCATCTAATAGCATTCTTATATGATCATTTACTTCTTCTACCATTTTACATTTTTTCCTTAAGATATCATCACCTTCATATCTTATTTGTCTTATTGCCAATTTTTCCACCTCAAACTTTATTTATTCATTATATATTACTCATCTTTAATATAAATATGAAAATAAAACATCAGTTGCTGATTCAAAGATTATTCCAAAATTCTGTCATATTTTACCGCCTTTTAAATCTTAATTTAAAGTAGACTTCTCTTTTATCTTTTAAAAGTTATAGCCCCTACTTGCTTCCTAGTCAACAATATCCCCCTTTGTTCTATATTTATAAATTATATTATAATAAAATATAAATCTTCTTTTCTATTATAATTCTATTCTCTATTAATTTGTGCCATAATATAACTATAATATAGTTTTTATGGAGATGATTTCATTATGAATACCCAAATAAGTAAATTAACTAAAATACTTAAAGATAGTAATAATATAGTTTTCTTTGGAGGAGCTGGCGTAAGTACTGAAAGTAATATACCAGACTTTAGAAGTTCTAATGGCTTATGGAGTGAAAAATTAAAAATAAACCTTACTCCTGAACAACTTGTTTCACATACAATGTATATGAGATATCCTGAAGAATTTTTTAAATTTTATAAAGAAAAATTAATATATCCAGATGCTAAACCTAATGCTGCCCACATAGCTTTAGCTAAACTTGAAAAAATGGGTAAAGTTAAAGCTGTAGTCACTCAAAACATTGATGGCTTACATCAAGCTGCTGGTTCTAAAAATGTTTATGAACTTCATGGATCTGTTCTTAGAAATTATTGCATGAAATGTCATGCTTTTTATGATGAAAAATTTATTTTAGAATCTGAAGGAATACCTACTTGCCCTAAGTGTGGCGGTAAAGTTAAACCTGATGTAATTCTTTATGAAGAAGGATTAGATAATTCTACTATTAGAGGTGCAGTAAATGCTATAGCTAATGCAGATACATTAATTATAGGAGGAACTTCCTTAGTTGTTTATCCTGCTGCTGGACTTATCGATTATTTTAGAGGTAAAAATATTGTTTTAATTAATAAGAGTTCAACTTCTGCTGATAATAAAGCAAACCTTGTTATTCATGATGCTATTGGTAAAGTTTTAGCGCAAGCTGTTAATGAACTATAAAGTTCTGTAAAAAACTTTATAAGAGCCTGTAAATATATATTTTCACTTATAAATAAAGAAGCAATAGGTTCTAATAATTTAAATTGGAATCTATTGCTTCTTTATTTATATTATTGTGTAGAATTTTCTGAAGAATTTTCTATTTTATCAGATTTTTCTTCTTCTCTGCACTTACATTTATTTTTATTTTCTTCTTTGGATTCATCCCTTTTTGATTCATTTTTACACTTAGTTTCTTCTTTTTTCTTTTCCTCTTTCTTATTATCCTTGCGTTTTTTATCTTCTTTTTCTTTCTTCTTGCAAGGATTTGAAGAAGTTTCTTCTATATCATCTTGAGAAGTTTTTTTGCACTTATCTTCAGAAGATTTTTCTTCTGCTTCTTCAGAAGTTTCCTTAGATTTCTTTTGTTCTTTTTCTTCTGCAGATGATTCTATTTTTGAGTTGTTACTAGGTTCACTTGCAATAGTTTGAGCATAAGTAACGCCTTCAACCATCATTAATGCAGAACAAATCAATAATGATATAACTTTTTTCTTCATAAATTTTTCCTCCAATATTGTCTTTAGTTTCTTATAATTGCTCCTAAGTATTTCAGATTTAGTATTACCATATTAAAAGAAAAATATAATTTGTCCATATTAATTCTACTTTATTAACTAAGATGTAAATAAAGACTTCCTAACCATAACCTTCTGAAATTTGTATAAAATTGAAAAAATATTATCATCATAAACTAATATTTCTAAACTTGTTCCTGAAATCATCGGTGGTATCTTAACTTCAAATTTTCCATTTTTATCAGCTTGTGCTGTTCCTACTGTTCCTTTTTGAGATACAACTATTATATTACTATTAGGAACTGTTTTTCCCTTTATATTATCACTTGATGTTGTAATTTTATTAACTTTTAAAGATGCATAATCTTCATAATCCGAAATTACTTGAGTTGCCATCATAGCATGTCCTGCTTTACTTGAATAAATCTTAAATTGATTGTTTTCAATTTGAAAATTCAACTTTTCATCACTATTTAAAATATTATAACAATCAATAACTTTATAATTATATTTATTATAATATTTTGTAATTACTTCATTTATAGATTTTATCCTTTCATTAAAATATTCATAAATACTTCCTTTTTTATTTATTGGATTATACACTGTATTAACATAAATTTCTGCATTTGGTGATAAATTTTTTATATTATCTATTATATTTGGAAAATCTTTTTCAAATTTTTCAATTTCCTTTGCAACTTCTAAATTAATTTCTTCACCATTTAAATATTTTCCTATAATTAAATCAAATGTTGTTTCATCATAATTTTTTAAAGATTCAATATTTAAATCAAGCTCATTACATAATTTTTGAATTACAGTATTTAATACATTATTAACTCCAATTGAAACAACAATTAAATCTGCATTCTTTATTTCATTTTTTTTTAAGTTTATTAAATTTAACAAATCTGAAGATGTCATTGATTTTTCACTTAAATTCCTATAATTTAAATTTGAATTTATAGCTTTAAAAAAATCTTTTATTAATGTTACATAAGATACTTCATAACAATTTTCAGATTCAAATGAAACATCGTCACCAAGTACTATATATTTATTAATTATTTTATTTGTATTTGTTGCTTTAATTCCAATTAAAGTTGGAATAATTAAAATCATTATTATCATAGTTACTACAGATATCACTTTAAATTTGGCTATTTTCATTTATAAACCCATCCCTTCATAAAAAACCCCATATATTTATTATATATCTTTTTGCCTAAAATTATAGTTTTTTTAGGTAATTTTTTCCAAAACTTTCCTTCATATTTTTCCCTTTTAATTTAGAATATTTAAATATTCTACATAATTATAAATTAAAAATAATTTACTCTATAATAAAAAAGATTATAAAAGCTAATAAAATTAACCTTTATAACCTTTTTATCTTACATATATTTTTCTAAATCTTCTGCTCTTTCGTAGGAGCTTTTAATTATTTCTTTTGGATATCCAATAAAATCTAATAATTTAATTGCATTACGGGTTTTAGATATACCCTTTTTTAATTTATAATCAAATTTTAGTCCTGCATTATCTACCTTTTCGCTAAAATAAAAGAATTCATAATTATCTTTAAGTATTTCTGTAAGTTCTCTATCATGAGTTGCCACTATAGATATACTTTTCTTACTATTTATATATTTAAGAATTTCTGCTGATGCTGAAATTCTTTCAATTGGATTTGTTCCTCTAAATATCTCATCAATAGGACAAAATACAGGTATATTTAATTCTAATGCTTTAATAATTCTTAATAATGCTTCTGCTTCAGCCATATAAAAACTTTTTCCTACCATAACATCATCACTTGGACTTATAGATGACACTATATTAAAAAAACATGATTCGTATTTTTTAGCTAGTGTAAAATTAAATGTTTGAGCAAATATCATATTTAACCCTATCATTCTTAAAAAAGTAGATTTTCCTGACATATTTGTTCCTGTTAAAACAATACCTCTTTTATTAAATTTAATTGAATTTGGAACAGCATCTTTTACTAATGGATGAATACCATCTACTATATCAATATTAATCTTGTCTATAAATATTGGTTTTGTATATTTTCCTTTTATTTCTTCCTTATAAGAAGCAATAGAAATATAGCTTTCAATTTCTCCTAATAAATAATATAAGTCTAAAATTTCTTCTTTCTTTTCTTCTAACAATGCTGCTACCTTATAAAAAGATGTTTCTTCTAATAAAAATGGTATAGTAAATACTTCAAAAACTCCTCCTCCCATATTAGCTAAATGTATAGAAACTGTTGCTTTATCAATAGCTTTCAATTCTTTTAATAATTTTTCTATTTCATCACAATAATTTTTTATTTTAGGATTATTTATTTTTTTAATCTTTTTAGCAGCTACTATTAGATTTCTTAAATACAATAAGCCTTGAGATTTGACATTTTTTCTTTCCTTATCGTTAATAAATACATTAATCCATAATAAGCAAAATGTTGCAAGTAATAAATATGGCTGTTTAAGTAATATAGATAGCACTATTGTTCCTATCATTAATATTCTTCCAAAAAATAAATATAAGTAATATTTATTTTTGTTAACTTCTAGAGTTTCCATTATCATATCAAAAAAAGTATTTTTCTTATCATATCCAAGCTTAAAATAAATCATTTGAAGTTTTGTTCTTAAATCACTATCATTTCTTAACTCTTCAATAATTTGATCTCTTTTCTCTAAACTTTTCTTATCATGCAATGGATTTCTAAGCATTTTATATAATATTGCTTCTCCTGCACTACTATATGTTCTATCTAACTTTTTAAATATCTCATCCATATTAAAATCATTCCATGTTTGATCATCTATTGTATAATCATCATGTTCTTCCATATCAAAATATGTTCTTATATATTTAAAATTTCTTTTCTTTTTTCTTTCTTCTCCAAAATCTTGTTTCATCATATCATATAATCCTAATATATAATCCATTAAATTGCTCATTTTACACCTCTTTTTCTTCTTAAACTAAATATTTTTATTAAATAATAAGCTTATTTTTATTATACTTAATAATTATAAAAATAAAAATAAACATCTATAAGATTTTAAATCTTAAAGACGTTTATTTTTATTTTTAAAAAACTTAAATATATAAAATATGTTTACCAAAAATATAAATGCATTAATTACTCCTACTGGATAAGCTTTTACTGAAAATCCATAAATTACAAATAAAACACATCCAATAGAATTTATAATTCTAAGTTTCAATATATCAGTTATTAATAATGATATTGCAATCATTATTGAGGCTGCATATCCAACCCATTCAATAAATGGTATTTCAATCATAAAAATACTTCTCCTTTATTTAATTATTGTTCTTTTCTATAAATTAATAATAAAAGATATTTATTCAATTAAAATTCTCTTAATATTCTCTTAAGATAATTACAAAATTCCCTATTTAAGTATATAATGTATTTTATACTATAAATACAAAAAAATTCTTTTTTTATTTTAGAAGGGAGTAATCATTTTATAATGAAAATTAAAATTAACTTTAATAATATATTTAAATATTTACTGGTTATTTTATATCCATTAATGATATCTATTTTATTAGAATATAATATTTGTCAAAACTTTTATGGTACAATAAAGTTTTTAACAAGTAAACCCAATATATTATTGTTTAATATACTAATATCTACAATACTATTTTTACTTATTATTCTTATATTTAAAAAAGCTTATATTTCTATGTCTATCCACGGTGGAATATTTTATATTTTATCTTGTGTAGAATACTTTAAATATAAAACAAGTGGAAGTCATTTAGTTATAAGTGATTTATTAATGACTAAAAATTTAAGTGATGTTGGAAAATTTGCATCTTTAAAAATTACTTATCCACTAGTTCTGAATTTTATAATTTTAATTTTATATATATTTTTAACATCTAAATATAATTTAATACTTGATTTTTCATTAAAGAAAAGAATATATTTTAGTACTATTATAACTTTCATAATTACAATAATACTAACAACTTCTATTTCTGCAAAAGTATTTTCTGTTTTTGAAATTAAAACTACTGTTGCAACTAATATTTTAGAAAGTAATGAACAATTTAGTGATATAGGTTTTTTACCATATTTAACAAAAACAACGTCAGAAAACTTAACTGATATAATTAATCCTCCAGAAGATTATAGTTATAATTCTATTAATGACTTATTATCTTCTGAAAGTAATGATTTTGCTTCAACTGAATCTGATGATAATAAACCTAATGTTATATTTATAATGTCTGAATCATTTAGCGATTTTAGAGTATTTAATTCTCTTAATATAAGTGATGATATTTATTCTGGTTTTGATGAGGTTGCTAAAGAAGGATTTATGGGACACTGTATTGTACCAACCTTTGGAGGATATACTACTCGTACTGAATTCGAGTTATTAACAGGTCTTCCAACCTATGCAATAAATACACCTTCTGTACCCCAAAACTTATTAAAAAAACAATATATAATTGATAGTTTTCCTAGATATTTTAAAAACTTAGGTTATTCTACAACTTATATACATCCTTTTAGTAAAACTTTTTATGATAGAGAAACACTTTATCCTGAATATAGTTTTGATAACTTATATTTTGATGATAATATGACAGTAAAAAGCAATAATTTTAGAAGATATATTTCAGATGAATCTGTTTTTAATCAAATAAAATCAACACTTCAATCAAATAATGGCCCAAATTATATATTTACTACTACAATGCAAAATCATCAGCCTTATTATGAAAAAACTTCTGAGGATTCAGATCAACTAACATATTATTTAAATGGAATTAAGGAAACTAGTAATCAACTAAGAGAATTTACTAATTGGCTTAAGAATTTTGATAAAGAAGTTATTCTTGTATTTGTTGGAGATCATTTTCCATTCTTTACACCAGATGATGATGTTTATGGCAAATTAGGTGTTTCCGATTCTAATTCTAATTTAATATATACTCAAAAATATATTATTTGGAACAATTATGATTCAAGTATTTTAAATATAGAAGATAAAACTATTTCTGCTTTTTATATTCCTTATGTATTAACTGATATTATTAATTCTAAGGATACTAAATTTACTAGTGCAATGAAAAGTATTATGAATGATTATCCTCTTTATTCACCTAGTATTCAAAGCTCTAAAAATAGAAATGATAAACTTGATTTAATAACTTATGATAGAGTTATTGGCAAAAACTATAGTAATGAAATAGAAACTAATACTAATTAATATACTATATACATAAAAAGTACCTAAGTATTTAAACTATACCCTTTGTCAAGGACAGTTTAAAAAAGAGTAGACTAATTTAAGAG
>ERZ773239.2524-NODE-2524-length-10443-cov-2.902099_pt1 | contig 10443 bp, 3 predicted proteins | sample MGYA00580521_ERZ773239 | MGnify/ENA primary metagenome ERZ773239 (study PRJEB29015, sample SAMEA2737801) | human gut metagenome | biome: human gut; feature: human-associated habitat; material: faeces | place: China | collected 2012 ... | reverse complement strand
GCCCCGGCGACCTCCGCGGTTCGCATGATGAAGGCCGAGGAGACCGGCGTCAAGATCATGGAGCTGGTCGAGAAGAACATCACCGCCCGCCAGATCATCACCGACGGCTCCATCCGCAACGCCATCAAGGCATGTCTGGCCATGAGCGGCTCGACCAACGCCGTCATGCACCTGACCGCCATCGCCTACGAGGCTGAGCTCGGCATCAAGGTGCTCGACGAGTTCGACAGCCTGTCCGACACCACCCCGCAGCTGGCGCGCATGAACCCGTCCTGCAAGTACAGCATCGTGGACTTCTACAAGGACGGCGGCGTTCCGCGTCTGATGGAGAACCTGCGCTCCATGCTCGAGACCGACGTCATGACCGTCACCGCGCACACCCTCGCGGAGAATATCGACAGCCACAAGTACCTGTACCCGGCGACCGGTCTGGTCAACCACACGCTCGATGACCCGTTCGGCTACACCGGCGGCGTCGCTGTCCTGCGCGGCAACCTCGCGCCCGACACCGGCATCACCAAGCCCGGCGCGTTCGACAAGAGCCTGCATCACTTCAAGGGCGAGGCCATCTGCTTCGACTCCGAGGAGGCCGCAGAGGAGGCTATCCTCGCCGGCAAGATCCATGACGGCCACGTCGTCGTCATCCGCTACGAAGGCCCGAAGGGCGGCCCCGGCATGCGCGAGATGTTCAAGGCCATGAAGTACCTGTACGGCCGCGGCCTCGCCAAGACCACCGCGCTCATCACCGACGGCCGCTTCTCCGGCACGAACAACGGCTGCTTCGTCGGCCATATCTCCCCCGAGGCGGCAGAGGGCGGCCCGATCGCCATCGTCCATGACGGCGACACCATCGAGATCGACGTCGATAACAAGCAGCTCAACCTGCTCGTGCCCGACGAGGAGATCGAGGCGCGTCTCAAGCAGTGGAAGCGCCCCGAGCCCAAGTTCAAGAAGGGCTGGCTCGGCCTGTACTGCAAGCTCGCGGCCTCCGGCTCTGAGGGCGGCGTCATGAAGTTCGACCACCTGTAAGCCGACGGAAAGGGGAATTTCACTATGGATGGAGTAACCGTATCCGTTCTGGGCGCTCTGGCCGCTCTCGTCGTGGCCATCGTACTCATTCTGAAAAAGGTCCAGCCGACCTACGCCATGTTGATCGGCGCGGTCGCCGGCGGCCTCATCGGCGGCGCCGGTCTGACCGGAACCGTAAACTATATCATCTCGGGCACGCAGGGCATCGTCTCCGCCATCATCCGCATCGTGACCGCCGGCATCCTCGCCGGTGCGCTGATTGAGAGCGGCGCGGCCGAGCGCATCGCGGAGGCGATCATGAACAAGCTGGGCGCGAAGCGCTGCCTGATCGCGATCACGCTCGCGACGTGGGTCCTGACCGCCGTCGGCGTGTTCGGCGACGTTGCGTGCATCACGGTCGCACCGATCGCCCTTCAGATGGCGAAGCGTGCAGGCTATCACAAGATGGGCGTGCTGATGGCGCAGCTCGGCGCGGTCCGCGCGGGCAACGTCATGAGCCCGAACCCGAACGACATCGCGGCGGCTGAGGGCTTCGGCGTGCCGCTGACCTCGATCATCGCGGTCGGCATCATCCCGGCCGTCGTGGCTCTGATCGTCACCTCGCTCCTCGCCTACCATCTGCGCATGCGCGGCACCGAGATCGCGGACAGCGACGTCAACACGATCGACAGCAAGGATCTGCCTCCCCTGTGGGCGGCGCTCGCCGGTCCGTTCGTCACCATCGCCATCCTGGTCCTGCGCCCGATCGCCGGCATCACCATCGACCCCCTGATCGCGCTCCCGGTCGGCGGCATCGTCGGCACCATCGCGATGGGCAAGACCAAGGAAATGGGTCACTATTTCACCGCCGGTCTCGCGAAGATGAGCGGCGTGGCCATGCTGCTGGTCGGCACGGGCGCGCTCGCGGGCATCATCTCCAACTCCTCGCTCAAGGACGTTATCATCTCCGGCATTGAAACGCTCGGCCTGCCCGCCTTCATGCTCGCGCCGATCGCCGGCATGATGATGGGCGCGGCGACCGCGTCCGCTACCGCAGGCACGACCCTCGCAAGCCAGATCTTCGGGCCGACCGTAGTCGCGAGCGGCATCGCGCCGCTGGCTGCCGCAGCCATGACCAACGCGAGCGTATTCGTCTTTGACGGTCTGCCGCACGGCTCGTTCTTCCACGTCAGCGCAGGCGGCGTCAACATGGGCATCAGCGAGCGACTCAAGCTGCTCGGCTACGAGGCCATCAACGGCTTCGCCATGCTGGCCGTCAGCACCCTCGTGTTCGGTGTGTTCCGCGTACTGGGATAAAAACTGCACAGAAAGCAAAAACGAGACTGCCTCAGGGCGGTCTCGTTTTCATCTGTCGGAAAAGCGAAGTTTTTCGACGGTTGAAAAAGGAGCGGCTTTCGCCGCTCCTTTGCATTTTCTGCGCATTTCCGGTTGTTTTCTGCTGTATTTACTTCCTGCATCTGTAAATCAGGGTCACGATCTGCGCTCTCGTGCAGTTATCGTTCGGGGCGAACGCGGTCTCGCTCACGCCCTTCGCAACATTGTTTTCGACCGCCCAGAGCACTGCATTATAGTAGTACGCAGCCGCGGGAACGTCAGCGAACGGGTTTTCGCCGCCGGATGCCGGGGACTGCTGCGCGCGCCACAGGAAGGTGACGATCTGCGCACGGGTGCAGGTGGCGTTTGGAGCGAACAGCGTGCCGCTTACACCCTTCGTGATGCCGTTTTCGACCGCCCACGCGACTGCCTTCGCGTAATAGCTGCCCGCCGGGACATCGGCAAACGGCAGCAGGACGGACTTCGGCTCGGGCGAGCCTGCCGCACGCCACAGGAAGGTGACGGCCTGCGCACGGGTGCAGCCGGCGTTCGGGGCAAACAGCGTATCGCTCGTGCCGCCGGTCACGCCCTCCTGCGCCGCCCAGAGGACTGCGTCATAGTAGTAATCCTCCGCGTGCACATCGGTGAAGAAGTTGAGCATGGTGTTGTCGTCCATAAAGACCGCCTTCACCGTGATCTTGCCCGCAGGCATGACGAAGGTGTACCTGCCGCCGCCCTTGTCGGTCAGCGCGAGCGCCTTGCCGTCCTTGTCCAGCACGGTCAGGCTTTCGAGGGTGTAGCCCTTGTCGGGGGTTGCCGTGATGGTCACAGTGTCGCCCTTGGAGGCAGATTTGGGAGATACAGTGACAGTGCCGTGCTCATAGATGCCGGTCGGGATCTTGGTGTCGGGAATGGAGACGCTTCCGCCGCCGCCTCCTCCACCGCCGCCGCCGGAGGAACCGCCGCCGGAGGTGTTGTCTGTGATGCGGATGCTGATCTTCTTTTCAGCGATCACACTGGTATCTGCGTTGACTGCGGCGCAGATCAGGGTCATCGTGCCCTCCTGATCGCCGAAGCTGAGGGTATTTCCGCTGATCACGGCGTGGGTATCATTCTTTTCCAGCGTCCAGCGTACCGAAGCCGGGTAGGCCGCCAGCTCTTCCGCAGTAAAGGCCGTGCCGAACTGGTCGAGCGCCGTGACCTTGACCGTGGACAGGTCGAGCGCGGCATTTTTCCGGACGGACGAGGGGACGCCGTCTGCGGTGATCGCGGTCAGCCGTCTCGGCGCCGTGACCGTCAGGGTGATATGGTTGCTTTCGATGTCGCCGGAACGGGCGTAGATCTCGGTCGAGTCCTCCTTCAGCGCCTTGAGCGTTCCGTTTTCGAGCGAAACCACATCCGGTCTGGAGCTGACCCATTCAAAGCTGCCGCCGGTCATCTCTCGGCCGTACTGGTCGAAGCCGGTGGCGGTGAACTGCTCCGCGAGGACCGCGTTCTCATCCAGCCGCAGGACAAATCCGTCCTTCCTGTCGGCGCGGATGGTCTTGAGGACGGGCTGCTGCTCGGCCTTGACAACGACATTCTTCGCCGTCTTTCCGGCAGAAGCCGAGGCCGCCTCGAGGATGACGTCCGCATAGGACGCCTCCGGGACGCTGCCAGCCGCAACGAGCAGCGTGCCGTTTTCGATCACGGCGTCGGTCTGGTTGGCGGCCGCGAGCGTCCACTCGATGTCGGACGGGACCGCGCAGGGATTGCCGTGCTGGTCGCGGGCGAGCAGCGGGATGCGGGACAGGTCATAGGACGCGCCCTCGACAGCCGCAGGAGCGCCGCCGTTGTAGTACAGCTCGTTCAGATACGGCTTCGCCGTCACCTGTACGGGCAGCGGCTGCGTCGTTTTGTAAACCGGCTTGCCGTTCTCGTCCTGTCCGATCGGGTAATACAGGGTAACGGTATCCGTGCCGACGACAAGGCCGGTGAGCGTGCTGCCGCTGATTTCGGCATAGCCCTTGTCCGTGGCGAGCCGCCACTCGAACAGCTTTTCGTTAAGCGTCATGTCCTCGCCGTACTGATCCTTCGCCTCTACGTCGAGCGTGCTCAGGTCGAAGGTGTTCGCCGTATCATCATTATAGATGAGATCGGGGATCGTGCCGTTCACGGTCAGCGTCTCGAGCTGCCGCTCGGGCAGTACCTGAAGCGGCACGCGGTTGGACTCGGTGTCGTTTACGATGGCGTAGATCTGATAATTGCCCGGCTGGGTAAATTCGATGTCGCCCGTGGTTTCGTCGATGGTCAGGCCGTCGTTGTCCTCCACGCTCCATTTGACTCTGCCGGTCACGTCGAAGTCCTTATCGTTCTCGTCCTTGGCGGTCACGGTCAGACCCGAAACGTCGGCGGTGTTGCTGCCGTCGTTGAAGTAGAACGGCTCAAAGCTGCCGGTTACGGTGACAGAGGACAGCTTGACGGGCAGGATGGTCAGCTCGACCAGCTCGCTCTTGAAGTCAGCCGTGGTTTCGATCGAAGCCTTGGGCTGATAGCGCAGGAACAGCGGCTTTCCGTCATTCGGCTTGAGCGCATTGAGGACAGGGTAGCCGTTGCGGTTTGTCGTGACCTCGGCATACTCCGAAGCGTCATCGAGGTTTTCGTCCACGACCGTCCATTCGCCGCTCAGGCGCGGATTGAAGCCGTACCAGTCGACGTCAAACTCGTTTTTCGCCTCGACCTTGATGCTGTCCAGACGCAGGCTCTGCTGCTCGTACAGCGAGACCTGTTCGGTATCGGGTACGAGACGGTCGAGCGCATAGATCGGGTACACCTTCTGCGGGGTGATGATGGTGTTCTTAGATGTATAGTGGAACGAACCGAAGTACGGCGCGACCGGCTGACCGGAGCGCAGCTGATCGGCGGCCGTCTTGAATGCGCCCTGATACAGGGTGTTCATATCCAGACCGTCGGGGTCGTAGCCGGAGACATTCCGGTTCTGGATGCGGGCATCCAGATCCTCGATCGCGCTGAGGCCGTTCCGGCCGAAGGTGTACTGCTTGAAGTCCCGTCCTTTCCAGCTGTCTATCGAGCCCTTGGTTCGATGATAACCGGTAACCGAGAGGAGCATGGTCTTATACTTGATGCGCACTGCACCGGTATAAGGAATGGTCGTTTGCAGGTCGGTCACATCGACATTGATGTCGAGACCCGTATGCGCCGGCAGCGGTACGGAAATGGTATCCGTAATGGACTGCGCGTAGGACTCCTCCTTGCTGCTCTCGTAGGTCTTTTCCATGCCATAGGAGTAGGAAAAGCTCTGCTCGACCTTGGCAGTGGGCGAAAGCGCGGCCAGAACGGGCACGCTGAATTCGACGCCTACCGTGGTCTCCTCGGTCCAGTTCTGCGAATAGGTATTGGAGACCGTGGTCGAGGTCGTGGTGCTCTTTTCATAGGTATAGCTTTTTTCGACCGTGTTTTCGAAGTCGTTGCGGTTTTCCGCCGTCACCTTGTAGCTGTCCGAGCTGCCGCCCAGATTGAACTGGTAGCCCTTCTGCTCGAGCGACGCCGTTGTGTCGTCCGCCGCGATGGAGGGCGTCTCAAACCGGTCCGCAATGCCTTGAATTTCGAAGTCGTAGAACGCCTGCACATAGTAACCGTAGCCGGTACTTACATAAGAGTGATGGTCATCGCGTTCCCTCTCCGCTCTGGTAGAGACATAATAAACCGGGGTTTCTTCTTCCGGAAGGCGGTTCAAAACACCCGAGCCGCTCAGAACCGCGCTCTGGTCAACGACGCTGCTGACAGCATCCCGCAGACCCTTGGCTGTATACTGTACCTTCGCATAATCTGCTGCTGTCAGAGCGGTATACGGCTCATGATAGCCGTGTTCATTGTTGTCGTTATAGTACGTTTTTGGCAGGATATCGTTCGCAATAGCCGCCCACTTCTCCGCAAATTCGGGATTCCGGATCATCTCCTGCAAAATCTGCTCCTGTGTGCCCGGCAGGTTGTAGGTGTCCGAGGCATCAAAGATCTCCCAGTCATTCTCCGCCGTCACCGCCGCCCCGGCTGTCGGGGGCAGCAGACCGAAGCACACCGACAGCGCCAGAACTGCGCTCAGTCCTCGCCGCCGTATCGTTCGCTTTTTACTCATACTGTTTTCCTCCTTTTCTGTGGTGTTCCTGCTCCGCCATGGACAGAAGCTCGTCGTGGCTCAGCTCTACGTCGCAGAAGCGGACAAAAATGCCGTTCGTCACCGCGCTGTTCCAGATCTGCGGGTCTGCAAGAGACCGGAAGCGGAACTTGTCCAGATACGGCTCCATGTCCAGCAGGAGCCTGCTCCCGGAGACGAAATCGACCTGAAGCACATGACCGCCGAGCGGACGGACGGCCTCGATGTATTTCCGCTCCATCTGCCCTCCCCTCCTTTCTCAGAATGCAGATAAAAGGGTTCCACCGTACCTGTAGGATACAGCGGAACCTGAAAAATAACCATTAACAACTTGTTAGTTTGTGCGGCGCGCGCGGAACAGGGAAAACGGATGCGGGAGAGCCGCCGTGCAGAAAAATACACGTTCTGCGGCTTTTCTGCATCGTTTCGTTCCAGTTTATTCCTTGAATACGCTCCGCTCCGGTGCTATAATTGGGAAATACACAGTATATTTCATGCTGAGAAAGGAATGATATGGATATGAAAAGACGTATTTTATCCTGTTTTCTGGCATTCTGCATGATCTTCGCCCTGCTTCCGGCACCGGCGCAGGCGGCAGGGAACGCAGAAAACGCGACGCCGACCGTCAAGGCCACCGTGCAGCACGCGGAGACCGGACAGATCACCGCGCAGATCGAGGCTTACATGACCGATTCGGCCAACAAGACCCGGACGGTCAAGCCCTGCGACATCATTTTTCTGATCGAGCAGTCACAATTCATGAATACGCAGAACGGCTCGGCCAATTCCGGCGACGAGCGCGCGGAAATCCTGAGCGCCATAGACCGCCTGCTGGACGGGATGCCGCAGCCGACCACCGGCGGCGAGCACCGCATTGCGATCGCGGGCTACGGCCGCATCAACAACCCCGGCCGCAGCGACGGCTATAATGCCACGCTCTACCCCGGCACGCCGTCGGACAATAATGACAGCCTGAACACCGGCTATTATACCAAAGTCGGCTTTCATTCGCAGAGCGGCTGGACGGAATACAGTAAAGATGATCCAAAGGCCCTGCCGCAGCTGCCGTCGGGCTATCTGACAGATAAATATGACGATGTGTTCCTGTCGGTCGACGACGCCAAGCAGGTCATCGACGCCGATACAATGGTGCCGTGGCACGCCGGTGCGGCGCGCATGGACGCCGGTCTGACCATCACGGAGCAGCTTGCCAAGATCGCCAAGGCCGAGGCAGACAGTAAGGAGCGAAATCTGATCGTCTGCATCGCCGCCAGCTCGCTCCCCTCCCAGAACAACGGCACTTATCAGCAGCTGCGCCCGGACGCGGCGATCGAGGCGGCGAACACGCTCAAGAAAACCTATGGCGCGACCATTTTCGGTCTGGGCGATTTCAACAAGCTGACCCTGGAAAGCGGTAATCCTCTGAACGACCCCGACGAGCAGCGGAAGAACTTCAACTCCACCATGGCGTCCATCTGCGGCAATTCGTCTACAAGCGCCGCGGACGGCGCGGACTATTTCAAGGGACTCAGTCAGGTGCACGACATCGACGAGGCGCTCAACGAGCTGATGACCAAAATCGACGCCAATGTCGGCGAGGGCGCAGCCGAGAAGCTGAGCATTGATGTGGACAGCTTCACCGAGGGCAAGGACAGCTACAAATGGAGCCAGCTGAAGGACGGCCACCATATCCTGGCCGCCGGCAGCATCCGCGAAGTCGCGTCGGTGGATTATTACCGCTTCACCGGCTATGACGACAACGGAACGCCGCAGTTCGAGTCGACGCCCTCCCGCCATACCGAACAGAGCCTTGCGGACATCGGCCGCGGCGACGCCATCCAGACCTCTCTGAACATTCTGCCGATTCCGCCGCAGGCGCAGGCAGGCGAGATCAGGGGCGCGAATTACGGCGAGAAGGTCGTCATCACCATCACCGACCCGGTCTGCATCGACTATGAATGGATCGGGCGCTGGCAGCCGGACATTCCTCTGCCCAAACACGAGCACGCCGCGCGCGGAACGACGCACAAGCCTGCCGCGCCGACGCAGAACGCAGTGGCCGGGAAGGACCTGAACCTGAAATTCGACGGCTGGTACCGCCTGTGGGACGAGACGATCGACAAGGATAAGCCGGATAAGCCAACGTGGGAATACGGCGGAAAGACCTACGTCAAATACACCGGAAGAGTGTTCCCGGCGTTCGGCAGCGACCTCAAGCTGTACGGCCGCTGGCTGCCCGAGATTCAGGTCTCGTTTCACTGGGCCGGCTCGGTCATCCCGGTGGACGGGGACGGCAATAAAATCGCGGCGCCGTCCGCGCTGAGCCTTTCGCTTGACGGAGACGGAACCTGTCACTATCAGGCGACTGCGCCGACGGCGGACGGCTTCGAGTTCGACGGCTGGTACAAGGATTACGCCTGCACGCAGAAATTCCAAGAGGGCGGCGAGGATCTGACCGCAAACACCAACCTTTACGGCCGCTGGACGAGGCTCGGCACGAAGACCGTGACCTTCAAGGTGCAGAACGGCACATGGTCGGACGACCACTCGAGCGCGGACAAGACCGTTACCGTCAATCTGCGCAACGGCCTCGGAACGCTGTCTGAGAATGCCGTGCCGACGGAGCCGACGGATATGATTCCGGACAACGAACACAAGGCTCCCGGCGCGTGGGACAGCCACCCGAACACGAACACCGACGGCATCAGTGAGACGGGAAACTATGTCTATACCTATACCTTCCCTCAGAAGGATAAATGCACGGTAACTTATCACTGGCTGAGCACGGAGAACCCGGATTCCGCCGCCCTCCCGCCGCAGGCAACAGTGACCGAGGGTACGACTTATACGGTCGAAACGGTTTCCAAAATAGAGGGCTGGACGTTCTCGGGCTGGTATGATAAAGCGAACTGGACTGACACCGATGAGACCGTAAAACCAGGAACGTACAGCAGCGCAGGTCAGAATATCGACCTCTACGGCAAATGGACACATGCTGACTGTACCGTAACATTTCTCGCGGATGATAAAGAGGCCGAACGCGGATACCTGGATGCGAACAAACAGACCGTTGTTCTTACATATACGGTTCCCTACGGCTCTACCCTGCGGAAGGAACGCATAAGCCTGCCGACCCCGGTTCCCGGTGAGGCGACCTACTATTTCTTCAAGGACTGGGATCTGGATAACCTTTTCTATACCGATCCGGATGTTCTGAATATGCCTGTACGCTCCAATCTGACCTTCGTCGCCCAGTGGTGGCCGATCGTGACGTTCGACGCCAACGACGGCGCATGGAGCAGCGGCGAGACCATGCGCTATGCGAAAATTCAGACGGATACCAAGAAGGTTGCGGCGGCAAGTACGCCGGTCAGAAACGGCTATACCTTCCTCGGCTGGTATACGGCGGCCGACGGCGGCGATCGGGCGAATTTTGAAGACACGGTGTTCGGCCCCAAAACCCTGTATGCACACTGGGCAAAAAATGCCGCCGTCACGTTCCGCATCGTCAACGGCACATGGTCGGGCGGCGCAGCAGAGGACAAGACCGTAACGGTCGTGCTCTATCCGCAGGCGGACGGCACCGCGAGCGGCACGCTGGACGCAAGCTATGTGCCGCAGATCATGCTCCCGGCACCGGGATACGAAAATATCGCCGGCGGCTGGGAACAGACGCCGAACACCGACCCGAACGGCATTACCGGAGATGTGACCTATGTCTATCGGTTCGGCAGCACCGGCGGCGGCAGATCTTCCGGCCACTCGACCCGGTACACCCTGCACTATGAGTCGAACGGCGGCACGGCTTACAAGGATGAGCGCTATTCTTCCGGCACGAAGGTGACGCTTGATAAGACCCCGACACGCGAGAGCTATACCTTTACCGGCTGGTATGCGGATAAGGAACTGACTCAAAAGATCAGCAGCATTAAGATGACCAGCGACAA
>ERZ773239.2522-NODE-2522-length-10447-cov-4.160508_pt1 | contig 10447 bp, 10 predicted proteins | sample MGYA00580521_ERZ773239 | MGnify/ENA primary metagenome ERZ773239 (study PRJEB29015, sample SAMEA2737801) | human gut metagenome | biome: human gut; feature: human-associated habitat; material: faeces | place: China | collected 2012 ... | reverse complement strand
GTCGCAAAAGGCAGTGCCGAAAACGCCGTCAAAATAGGAGAACATCAGCGAGTCGTAAAACCCCGCAAAAAGCGGTCTTATCTTATTCTTTACACCGTCTGCACATTTCATTACATTCTTTTCCCCGTTCTTACTTTCTGCAAAGAAAAAGCCCTGCACGGAGCAGGGCGGGCAATTATTTCTTGATCTGATAAATGATATTTACAGCAAGAGTTATCACGAATATCAGTATCGCACTTATCCTTGTCAGTCTGTTAAGCTTAGCGTCCTTGGTGTTTGAACCGTTCTTTCCATAGAAAGAATCGTTATATCCACCGCCGATAGCAGATGTAAGACCCTGCTCTTTGGTGTCCTGCGCAAGAACTACAAGTATGATAACGAGGCTGGCTACGATCAGCAGTGCGCCTGCAACGATCTCAATTACGCTCATTTTTGTTCCTCCAAAACATAATTATACATTTTAATATATTATAGCACACATCTTCTCAGATTGCAAGGGGTTTTCAGAATTTTTTCAATTCTTTTTCTTTGCCGTTTCTCACGAATCAGCCTTAATAGTTTATCATTTTCGTTTTCGCTTGTCAAGAACTTTTTCATCCTTTTTCGACATTTCAGCGTTGTTTTCCAACTGGTGAAAATCCCTTTTCTAAACTCAGTCTTAAACAAACGGAGAAGGAGGGATTTGAACCCTCGCGCCGCTACTAACGACCTACTCCCTTTCCAGGGGAGCCCCTTCAACCACTTGGGTACTTCTGCTTGGTTGATTCATAAACAAATATTTATTTGTAAGGGCAGTTTGTTTTGTTTGCCCTAAACGGAGAGAGTGGGATTCGAACCCACGCGCCCTTTCGGACAAACGGTTTTCAAGACCGCCTCGTTATGACCGCTTCGATATCTCTCCAAAAATGTGCTTAACCATTATATAATGGATATTCATTTTTGTCAAGGACTTTTTCACTTTCTTTTTGAAAGTTTTCACAATCACCTGTGCGTCTTGACTCTTTAATTTTCGTTTCCGCTTTCTCAGCGGCAACAGAACATATTTTATCACTACTAAAGTATAAAGTCAACTGTTTTTTTGACTTTATTTATATTTTTTCGACAATCGAAAAAAAGAGGACGAAAGACCCAAAAGTCCCTCATCCTCTTGATTCTATAACGTCTTCTGATTAGCCAATCAGCTTACCTACGTTCAGCTTAACGCCCGGGCCCATGGTAGAAGTCATGGTTACACTCTTTAAGTAAGCGCCCTTTAAGGTAGCTGGTTTTGCCTTCAGGATAGCGTCAATAAGCGTCTGGAAGTTGTCCGCTAACTGCTCCTCTGTGAAGGAAGCTTTACCTACTGGCACGTGGATAATGTTAGTCTTATCAAGTCTGTACTCGATCTTACCGGCTTTGATATCATTGATAGCTTTGGTTACATCCATAGTAACAGTACCAGCCTTCGGGTTCGGCATTAAGCCCTTCGGTCCAAGTACACGACCAAGACGTCCTACAACGCCCATCATGTCCGGAGTAGCTACTACTACGTCGAAGTCTAACCATCCCTCGTTCTGGATCTTCGGGATCAGCTCCTCAGCGCCTACGAAATCTGCGCCTGCAGCCTGAGCCTCTTCTGCCTTCGGTCCCTTAGCAAATACAAGGATACGAACGGTCTTACCAGTTCCGTGCGGCAGTACAACTGCACCACGGATCTGCTGATCAGCATGACGGCCGTCACAACCAGTTCTGATATGAAGTTCTACGGTTTCATCGAATTTAGCACCTGCAGCCTTCTTCACGATGGAGATGGCATCTGCAGCTTCATAAAGGCTTGCGCGATCTACTAATTTAGCAGCCTCTACGTATCTTTTTCCTCTTTTCATTATAAAAAACCTCCTAGTGGTATTGTCGGGGAATTCCCTCCCACGTTACTGATAAACATCCCGAAAATTACTCGGCAACTGTGATACCCATACTTCTTGCTGTACCAGCGATCATGCTCATAGCAGCTTCAAGGCTTGCTGCATTTAAGTCAGGCATCTTTAATTCTGCGATCTTCTGCAGATCCTCTTTCGAGATGCTAGCTACCTTAGTCTTGTTCGGTGTAGCGGAACCGGATTTAATCTTGCAAGCTTTCTTTAACAAAACGGCAGCCGGCGGAGTCTTTGTGATGAAGCTGAAGCTTCTGTCAGCATATACAGTAATAACAACCGGGATGATCATATCGCCCTGGTCTGCTGTCTTAGCGTTGAACTCTTTCGTGAACTGTACGATGTTTACACCGTGCTGTCCAAGAGCCGGACCTACTGGCGGAGCTGGTGTAGCCTTTCCAGCAGGAATCTGTAATTTAATATATCCTGTAACTTTCTTTGCCATTGTTGGCACCTCCTATAAATTGTGGTAATTGCGGGGATTTCCCTCCCACAGGCTCATAAATGAACCTCTTTACATCATCTTCTTGATCTCTGTGAAGTTCAGTTCAACCGGTGTCTCACGGCCAAACAGTTCTACACGAATCGTCAGGGTCTGTCTTTCCTCGTTGATGGACTCGATAACACCAACGGTATCTTTCCATGCCCCTGTCGTTACAACAACCGTGTCGCCGACCTCAAAGTCAACGACAACGCCGGTTTCCTTAAATCCGAGACCGGCCATCTCCTCTTCCGTCAAAGGAACCGGTTTGGAGCCCGGACCAACAAACCCGGTCACTCCGCGGGTGTTGCGTACTACGTACCAGGTATCATCATTCATAACCATGTTGATCAGTACGTATCCGGGAAACATCTTCTTGGCAACCTGTTTATTGGCTCCATTCTTGACTTCGATAACTTCCTGCATCGGCACGGAAACCTCTAAGATCTGATCCTGAAGGTTCCGGTTCTCGATCGTCTTTTCGATGTCAACCTTTACTTTGTTTTCATAGCCGGAATAAGTATGCACTACATACCAATTTGCTTCTGCCATATTTCTCACCTTTGCCTTTACATAACGAAGTGCAGTCCAAACACGATTGCCGTGTCAAGAGCCGCAATGATAAGTCCCAGCGCAACGGAAACGGCGATGACCGCTCCAGTCTGCTTCGTAACTGTCTCTTTGTCAGGCCAGATGATCCTTTTGTACTCAGCTTTTAGACCTTTCCAGAAACTCTTTTTAGGAGCTTTTTTGGTATTTTCTGTATCACCCATTTTTGTCCTCCAAAGCGCTCAGGCAGATGCCCGATCGCGCAGAACCAACCAGTTACTCTTACTTCGTCTCTTTGTGTAACGTGTGTGTCTTACAGAATCTGCAGTACTTTTTGGTTTCCATTCTGTCCGGATGAGTTTTCTTATCCTTGGTCATGTTGTAATTGCGCTGCTTGCATTCTGTGCATGCCAGTGTAATTCTTGTACGCACAACTTCCACCTCCATTTTTCTTAGTATGCGATCTTTCCACTCTCCAACCGGAAATCCAGTTTTTGAGCATAAAAAAAAGACCTATGTTCTTCCATTCGCCCGTCTACTATATCATAAAAGAAGCGGCGCGTCAAGCAATAACTTGCCGACATTCGCCGCCTCTTTTATATTATAGATATCGTTTTCACTTAGTGCAGGCTAGAACCAGATTCTGCCCGCGCCTCGTATTTCAGATGCTATAAAACAATCAGAAAGGTTTACTCGTCCATTTTCTCCTCGTTTACAGCATCTGTCTTTTCTTCCACATTTTCATGACTGTCTGTGGTATCCGGCTCCGCCTTTTCAGGCTCATCGGTTTCTTCCTCATCTGCCGCCTGGCTTCCGATAAAATGCGCCATTTTTCCAATCTTACCCATATGGCTTGTATCCACGCGGGTGATCTCCGGCTCATCAGCTTCCACAACATCATCCTCAAGCGCGGCGTTCTGATGCAGGGCGCCGCCCTCCTGGTTCTCCGCATTTTCCGGATTTTTTGTCACGGATGGATATTCTTCCGGGTTTTCCTTGGCATCCGCAAGCTTTTCATTCATGAATGTCTCAAACCGCTTTTGCTCTTCCTCGCTGGAAAATGCCGACTTGGCGATAAACTGCCAGGTTTTCTCGTTCGTCTCAAGCAGATACATCCGCTCAATCTCAACCATCTGCTCAATGTCGCTGTAGCTGTAAGTCTTGGTCATCTCCTGTGCCGCAACCGTCATGGTCAGTGTCTTCTCATCCAGCGTCAGATGTACGACTGGGAAATTGCCCGTCTTTTCCAAATTTTTAAGTCCGCTCCGTTTCCAGATCATCCGCTCCTGGTTCTGGTTTGAAATCATGTAAAACATGCCGATGCCGACCAGCACCGCTATCACGATGGACGGTACAAGAAGAACCAGATTGCCCTTTGCCTGCATCACATTTTTTCCCAGAAAGAGAGCTAAAAATGCGACATATAAGAGTGCCGACACCATCTTCATTTTCTTGGACTCATGCTTAAGCACGTTCCAGTGAATCCAGTTTTTATAATCTTCCTTTTCCAGGCGATATTCAAATTCCTGCATTCTTTTTACTCCTTTTCTTTCTTACTTGAAATCTCCCCCCGCATTCCTTCCGTCTCCTGAACCTCCTTTTGCCTCTCCCGCAAACTTTTAGATTCAAATGCTTTCTACTATTCTTTTCATCCAGAAATGCCGGAGTATTTCCACTTATAAGGCTTTCCTCTGCCTATCTTCTCTATCATATCCCACTTTAGCGTCCTTGTCCAATACAAACGGCAAAAAAACAGACTTTTTCGATCCCCGCAGACAGAAGCGCCCGGGTACACGCTTCCGCCGTGCTTCCAGTCGTATAAATATCATCCACGAGAAGCACGTTTTGCACACCACTTGCCCGGATTGCCTCCGCATCTGCCTGAAACGCCTGCTGTAAATTCCGGAGCCGTTCATCTGGATTCAGCTCTTTCAGGGGTTCTGTATTTCGTATCCGATATAAAAATTCCGGGTACACCGGCATTTCCAGCCGCTCGCCCATCCGCTTTGCCAGAACCTCCGCCTGATTGAAACCGCGTTTCCGTTTCCGCGCCGGGTGGACCGGAACGGGAACCAGACCATCAAACTGCCACTCCTCCCGATTTTCATGCTGCCTCAGCTTTTCCGCTGCAGCTTCGGCATAAAAATCGAGATATTCCCTCTTATTTTTATATTTAACCGCTGCCATCGAGCGCGCAGCTTCCTCCGTATAGTTAAAGAGTGCCATCCCACGCGCAAATGACCGGCGGTGTTTCACACAGTCTGGACAATATTCGATTTCTTCACTCCAAACTTCTTTTCCACATTTCTGACAAACCGGCGATTTGACAGGCGAAAGCCTCAAAAGACACGAAGGACAGATAAGCCCGCCCTTCGGCGTCACGATCTCCCCGCAGACCGGGCAGCGCCTTGGATATAGCGCATCCAGAGCGGCGCGGGGGAATTGATTCCATTTTATATTTTTTATCACAATGTCTCCATAATTTCTTCAATGCGGTCGCGCAGTCCCGAATAGCGCTTCTGTTCCATCGCATTGTCCACCATCTGCTGAAACACATACGGGACACCGACCAGGCAGACACAGGCTCTTGCCCTTGTAACCGCCGTGTAAATCAGATTCCGCGTCATCAGCATCTGCGGTCCGCTCCAGACCGGAATCACGACCGCCGGATACTCGCTTCCCTGCGACTTGTGGATCGTGATCGCATATGCCAGTTCCAGCTCCTCCAGCTGCTTGAAGCTGTACTCGACACGTTTTCCCTCATCATACTCCACGGTTACCAGCTCCGCAAAGGTATTGATCTCGCGGATGCGCCCAAGATCCCCGTTGAACACGCCGGCTCCCTTGTCCACCGGGATGCCGCTGCGGTTGTAGGAGGTCCACTCAATCTGGTAATTGTTCTTGATCTGCATGACCTTGTCGCCCACACGAAACGTCGTCTCGCCATACTCTTTTTCCGCCTTTTCTGCCGATGGCGGATTTAAAAATTCCTGCAAAATGGAATTTAACCGTATCGATCCCAGCACTCCCTTCCGCATCGGCGTCATGACCTGTACCTCAAACAAATCGGCATGGACGTAATTCGGCAGTTTTTCACGTACCAGCGTGATCATTGCATTGATGATCGCATTCGGATCATCACGCTTTATAAAGAGGAAATCCCTGCTTGACTTTCCGATCGGAATGCGCTCTCCGGCATTGATGCGGTGGGCGTTGACGATAATATCGCTCTGCGCCGCCTGCCGGAAAATCCGGGTTAGCTTTACCACATGGAAACACTCTGACTCGATGATATCACGCAGGACATTGCCCGGTCCGACACTCGGAAGCTGATCCACATCACCTACCAGAATCAGACGTGTGCCGACATTGACCGCCCGGAGCAGTGAATGCATCAGATTGATATCCACCATCGACATTTCATCGATAATGATGACATCAGCTTCCAGCGGATTGTCCTCGTTCCGCTCAAAGTGCATCGAAGTCGTCCGGCTCTTCTCATCCTCCTCTGGCATTCCCGTCAGCTCTAACAGGCGGTGAATCGTCTTCGCCTCATAGCCTGTCGCCTCGGTCATCCTTTTTGCTGCGCGTCCGGTCGGAGCTGCCAGCAGGATATCCATGTCGCCCTTTTCAAAATACCGGATGATCGTGTTGATCGTCGTCGTTTTTCCGGTACCCGGACCGCCCGTGATTACCAAAAGTCCGCAGTTGACCGCCTCAATCACCGCGCGGATCTGCAGTTCATCCAGCTCGATCTGTTCCTCTTTCTGGATGGCTGCCAGACTTTTCCGAATCTGTTCTTCCGATTCGGAACCAGTGATGTTTAAGTCGTGCAGCATGCGGGCGGTGTTTAGCTCGGTATAATAGTAGTGTGATGCATAAACGGCGCGTTCCGGGGCGTTTGCTATATTTGATACATTTGATGCATTCGGTTCACCCAAAACATCTGGCTGCGGCTGCATCTGCCCCGACACTGCCGATTCCGCCTGAACAAAAACATCCATTTCTGCTGTTTTCTGCTGTTTCCTCTCCCGGATCACCAGCCGTTTATCCATCTGCATATCCATCAGATGCTTGTCAATCTCGGAAATCTCAACCTGTAGAAGCTTTGCCGCCCGATCCGCCAGCTCGTCCTCCGGCAGGTATGTGTGCCCGTTCGCCGTCGCCTGATAGAGTGTATACAGGATGCCGCTCTTGATGCGGAAATCCGAATCTGCCACGATTCCTATCTTCGCCGCGATCTCGTCTGCCATCTTAAAACCGACGCCCGGAATATCGTCCGCCAGCTTATACGGATTGTTCTGGAGAATCGTGTACATTGCCGGACCGTATTCCTGGTAGATTTTAACCGCCAGATTGATGGAAATGCCATAATTTTGCAGAAACATCATCGCCTGGCGCATATCGCGCTTTTCCTCGACCTGTTCACCGATGGACATCGCCATTTTTTCACTGATTCCCTTGACCTCCGCGAGGCGTTCCGGCTCTTCTTCCATGATGCGGAATGTATCCGCCTTAAATTTTTTAACAATCCTGGAAGCTAAAGCAGCCCCGACGCCTTTGATGGCGCCGGAGCCTAAATATCGTTCCATGGAAACAGTATCCTCAGGCGCTTTCAGCTCATAGCTTTCCACCGCCATCTGTTCCCCGTAAATCGGATGCTCGGTCATACGCCCGCTCGCCTCGATCATCTCGCCCTCTGCGATGTAGGAAAAAGTGCCAACCAGCACATATTCCTCCCCGTCGTCCAAGCCGCTGATAGAGAGAACCGTATAGCCATTGTCCTCATTGCGGTATTTTATTTTTTCAATATATCCTTTAACTGCTGCCATATTTTTATGCTATCCGCCTTCCGGCGGTTCTCTTTAATCGTAGTTTTTCTTCTCGCCGTGTGCAAACTCGATAAACTTACCAGTTCCGATCGCAACTGCGGTCAGCGGATCCTCTGCGATCATCGTGGAAATGCCAGTTTTCTCCTCGATCAGGGCATCCAGACCGCTTAACAGTGCGCCGCCGCCTGTCAGTACGATACCACGGTCAAAAATGTCGGCTGCCAATTCCGGCGGCGTCCGCTCGAGTACGTTGTGAACGGCATCTACGATCTGGAGTGCCGGCTCGCGCAGCGCTTCCAGCGTCTCGTCGGATGTGACAACGATCGTCTTCGGAAGTCCGGTAACCAGATTTCGTCCGCGCACTTCCATCGTGATTACCTCCGGACGGCGGTATGCCGCACCGATATTTATCTTAATCTCCTCAGCGGTTCTCTCACCGATCAAAAGATTGTGTTTCTTTCTCATGTAACGGACCAGTGCCTCGTCGAAGTCATCACCAGCCACTTTAATAGAAGTGCTGACTACGGTACCGCCCAGAGAAATAACGGCGATATCTGCCGTACCACCACCAATATCTACGATCATGTTGCCGCACGCCTTGGAAATATCGATACCAGCGCCGATCGCAGCTGCTACCGGCTCCTCGATGATCGAAACCTCGCGTGCGCCAGCCTGGTAAGTCGCATCCTCAACCGCCTTGCGCTCTACCTCGGTCGCACCGCTCGGGATGCAGACGCTGATACGCGGCTTGCGGAGTGTCTTCTTGCCGACTGCCTTGTTGATGAAATATTTCATCATCTTCTCTGTCACTGTATAATCTGAAATAACCCCCTGGCGCAACGGACGGACCGCTACGATATTGCCAGGGGTTCTGCCGATCATCAGGCGGGCTTCCTCGCCGATCGCCATGATCTTATTCGTATCCCGATCGATCGCCACTACGGACGGCTCTTTCAGTACGACACCTTTTCCCTTGATATATACAAGGATGCTGGCTGTACCCAGATCGATACCAATATCATTGGACATCAACATAGTTGTTTTCCTCCTGCTCTAAATATGCACTCTTGAGTACATAAATCTATGAGTTTCATTGTATTTTATCTTCTTTATTTCAGCTTTTTTCGCTGCCATCCAGCCCGCGCATTGTTTTAGAGCGGACTATACCACTTACTATTATATACAACTTTCGATTCTTTTGAAAGAGGTTTTTATTTTTTTATGGACTTTATATTTTTTTTATGAAAGGGACATATTTTAGTCACAAGTTTCTCCTATAATACAAGTATGTTATCCGAAAGGGTAACAGGCCTTTGTTTCAAGTGTTACTTGAAATAAAAAAGCTTTTTCATACTCATACCGGACGATACAAATCGTCCGGCCCCCCTAAGCCAATTTCTTTTTTATATATACCTACCATTCCCAATTTAAGAAAAACAGGAATGCCGTCGGACTCTCAGCCGATGGCGTTCCTGTTTTTTGTCAGTGCCAGACACCTTAGAAAAAGGGCTCTATACTGAATGTTGGGGTACGCTGAAAAACATTTTTTTCTTATATTTTCAGACTCCACTCACTGCAGTCCCAGACCTTCGTTGCGAATCCCTCATAGAAATCCGGTTCATGGCAGATCAGAAGGATATTTCCTTTGTACGCCGCCAGCGCACGCTTTAACTCCTCCTTCGCCTCAACGTCCAGGTGGTTCGTCGGCTCGTCGAGAAGCAGAAGGTTCGTCTCGCGGTTGATCAACTTACACAGGCGCACTTTTGCCTGCTCGCCACCGCTGAGCACGCGCACCTGGCTCTCAATATGCTGGGTCGTCAGACCGCATTTTGCCAGTGCGGAACGCACCTGGTACTGGGTGTAGGACGGAAATTCTTTCCAGATCTCATCGATGCAGGTCGTCGTATTGCCCGGCGCCATCTCCTGTTCGAAATAGCCGATGGAGAGATAATCGCCCAGCGTCACCTTGCCGGACACTGCTGGAATCAAACCTAAAATACTCTTTAAAAGCGTCGTCTTTCCAATTCCGTTGGCACCGACCATCGCAATCTTCTCGCCGCGCTCCATATAGAGGTTCAGCGGACGGGACAGTGGCTCGTCGTAACCGATCACCAGATCTTCCGTCTCAAAAATACATTTTCCGGAGGCTCTCGCCTCCAGGAAGTTAAACTCTGGCTTCGGTTTTTCCTTCGCCAGTTCGATCACATCCATTTTATCCAGCTTTTTCTGGCGGGACATCGCCATATTTCGCGTGGAAACACGCGCTTTATTACGTGCCACAAAATCCTGCAGTTGCGCGATCTCCTGCTGTTGACGCTTATACGCTGCCTCGAGCTGCGCTTTCTTCGCCTCGTGCACCTCGAGAAACTTGTCGTAATCGCCCACATAGCGGTCAAGCCGCTGATTTTCCATATGATAAATGATATTTACTACGCTATTTAAGAACGGAACATCGTGTGAAATCAGGATGAACGCATTTTCATATTCCTGCAAATACCGTTTCAGCCACTCGATGTGCTGCACATCCAGATAGTTCGTCGGCTCATCCAGCAAAAGGATATCAGGCTTCTCCAGCAACAGTTTTGCTAGCAATACTTTTGTTCTCTGACCACCGCTGAGATCCGTAACATCTCTGTCCAGCCCCAGATCCAGCAGTCCAAATGCTCTGGCGA